>Ga0155661_13_pt3 | contig 4458 bp, 6 predicted proteins | sample RifCSPlowO2_01_FD_107318 | JGI IMG/M metagenome (GOLD analysis project Ga0155661, IMG submission 107318) | Candidatus Chisholmbacteria bacterium RIFCSPLOWO2_01_FULL_50_28 | reverse complement strand
TTGAGGGCAGCTTCTCGGACCGCAAGCTTCTCTCTGGTACGCTTTTCCCCTTTCAGGGCGGAGGCAATAAGGTATGCGGCACCTCCCAATATTCCTGTGAATAGGATGGCGGCAATGGGCGGGACGTTCATGGGCTACTTCCCAACATTCGGCAGTTTAATCCACGGGCATTGCCTAAGGAGGGGTTGAAGGGTTTTCACGACCACCATGTTTGAGAGGCCGACAAATTTGTCAACCATGCCTTGGATGACTGCTTGCGGGTCTCCTTCGATCGCAAGCACTTCACCGTTTTGGGACAGCTTTAATCCTTGAAGATCCGCCAAGGTTTTCACCAAGACATGTTCATCAAGCACTTGCCGAAGCTCCCGAAGCATATCGGAGATGAGATTTTTGTACTCATTGGGCTGGGTTGACTGGTTCATTTCCTGTCCTCCATACGCTTTTTAATATCATTGTGAAAATTCGGGAAATAGAGGCCGATCCTGGTGAAGTCAAATTTGGGAAGGATTTTCTCCTTCGGTTCCTGATCGAGCAGGTACTCAAAGGCCTTTTTTATCAGGTGCTCCGGTTTCACATCGCCGTTCGTGAGGCGTTGATAATCCGCCTTATTCAGCGTTACCTGGTGCTGGGTCTGCGACGTTTCGTCTTTGACCACCACGCTGAACATATAGATCTGATTTTCCATGAGTTTGGTGACCGTCACTTCTGCCATATGCTTTTTCCAGTATTGCACATTTCATCCGTCCTTACCAACACTTTCGTGGTGTATGATATGAACACGATGACGCAAGTACGGCGGGATTTTCGAGTAGGGAAAGTGGCCATTGTCGGACGGCCGAATGTGGGTAAGTCCACCCTGCTCAATGCCTTTGTTCAACATAAAGTCGCCATCATTTCCCCAAAACCCCAAACCACCCGGGCGCAAATCGTGGCTTTTTTTGAAGATGACCGCGGCCAGATCTTTTTCTTTGACACACCAGGTTTCTATTCTACCCGGGCCGGAGTTTCCCATTACAATTCCCTGATGGCGGATGCGATTGGGGAGGCAGATCTGGTTCTCTATGTGGTCGACCATACGCGCGACTGGGGAGAAGAAGAGGAGCGGATTTGGAACGCGGTTTCGGCAAGTGAAAAACCGGTTCTCCTCATCCTGAATAAAATCGATGTTCCGGGGCATAGCTTCCGGGATTCCTACCTGGCTCTGCTTGAGAAACGGGTGAAGGCTGTGGTTCCGGTTTCTGCACTTTTGGAACAGCACGTACGATCCGTAATCGATCAGATTTTCGCACTCCTGCCTGTGGGCGTTCGGGATGCGACCGTTGACTTTTTCCCGACTCCCCTGCTGTCCCAATCGAGTAAGGAGTATTTGGCGGAGCTGTTGCGAGAAAAAGTGTACCTTAATACCGGACAAGAAGTGCCTTACCAGACAAGCGCGCGGATTACCTCTGTTGATGAGGATGAAGAAAAAAATACGCTTAAGATCGTCGGTAAAATTATCGTTTCGGATGAGCGGTATAAGGGGATGCTGATCGGCCGGAAGGGAGTCAAGATCGCACAAATCAGAACCGCCTTCCGGCGCGAGTTGGAACTTGCAACCGGAAAGCGGGTTCTTATCAATCTTCAAGTCGTAACAAACGACGAATGAAGTTTAGCGTTGCCGAGGCGGTCTTGCTTCGTTGACGACAATTTTCCTGCCGTCCCAGTCTTTACCGTTGAACAAGTCAATTGCCTTTAGGGCTGCCTTGTCATCGCCATATTCGACAAAACCAAAACCTTTTGAACGTCCGCTCATACGATCAGTAATCACCGCAGCGGAAACAACGTCTCCTGCTTCGGAAAACTTCTGACCGAGAACATCGTCTGTTACTGTGTAGGGAAGATTCCCTACGTAGAGTTTCTTAGCCAATTTCTGTCACCTCCCTTCGGAGGGGTATGTAGAGCTCTCAGAAACTCTCCGGGAATCTCTTTTTTGCAAAGCGAAAAAGAAGCGTACCACGTGCAGTCTCTGTCACTCAAACAGGGGTAGTATACCGTATTTTTGGGTATGCGCAAGTCCCAACGCTGATTTTCCGTCTTTCATCTGGTAAAATAAGAGTGTATCTGATTAATGCGAGGTCTGCCAATGGTAGGCAAACGGGCTCTGAACCCGTGAATCTAGGTTCGAATCCTAGCCTCGCAGCTAATTGAACAATAGTGAGTTGAGGGGTGGGGTAAGTTACGAAATCTCAAGAAAGTGGCGTGTTTCTTGATTGATTTCCTCTGGGTTATTTAGTAAATCTACCCATTGAACTGCTCTAAAATCGTTCGAGGGACATTAAGTAAGAAGAAGAAAGTTCTCGGGAGGTAGCGCTTGCCGCGCCAATTTCCTCGAATGTCTGAAGCGATTCGTTCCTGGTATGGAGGGTAAAAGCCCTCCACTTTTGTGTTATACTACCTCCGCCATGGAAACGAAGGTCTTAAACTACCGAATCATCATTGAGCCAGATAAGCAAACGGGAACGGGAAAACCTGGTTTTACCGCTTTTTGTCCAACATTGGGAGTGGCCGATGATGGCGATACTGTCGAAGAGGCGATTCAGCATGTGCGGGGTGCCATGAAAGCATATGTTGAGAGTCTTATTGCTGATAAACAACCCGTTCCTATTGATAGGCCAGAGCGGGACATTGTGACTACAACCCAAATCAATGTCAGGCGTAATTTTCAAATCGCTTCGTAATGCCGAAACTGCCTCAAATCAAACCTCGTCAAATTGAAAAGGTTCTTATTCAATCCGGTTTCTCTCCTCGATCTACGAAAAGTGAACATGTCGTTTTCACCCATTCCGATGGTCGCCGTACTGTTGTGCCAGTTCACAACCGGCCTGTGCGGACCGGCACATTGCGTGCAATTCTTCGCCAAGCGAAGATTTCGGTTGATGAATTTCTTAAACTTCTATAATAGTGAGTTTCAACATCGTCAACCAGCGCCAGCCGATTAGACTCTGGTTCGACAACGCCCTTCGGTCATAAGCTCAGGGTCGAATGACTCACCATCGCTCAGGGCTATAGCCAGTCTAAGACGATCAGCGAAAATAACGTATCTGGTACGACAGGGGCAGGACATACTGAAGTCGAGGTGAATACGGCAATCGCGGAGGAATTGAAACGGTTGCTCAAACTCTGAGCACCAAAAACGCTCTGGTTGAATTAATGTGCTATCCGCTTATGAACATTCACTTCCATCTCCTTGTCAGGAAGCCTGGCGGGCGGTATAGTCATGACCGTGCTGGGTAAGATCCTGATTGTTCAATCCCATACATTGTTGTTTTCGTCTTATGAGAAGCGTTGAAGCTGAAACAAAGGAAGCGTTGGTTTCTCCGATAGACAGCCTGGCTATTATCGGCCGCGGCCTGGTTGGCTCAATGTTTGTCGAAAGATTTACTGCATTGGAAGGGCTGAAGGTTCTGGCAGCGGGGCGGGGGGAGATCGCCTCCGTCATGGAACAGCAGCCGGAGGTGGTGTTGGCGGCCACTCCCAATCCGGTAGGAGAAGTGGCAGCGGAACTAGCTGCCCGGGCGATAGCCCCGTTCAGCTTGGTGCTGCCGCAAAACGGTGTGGGGGTAATTGAGCAGGCGCAGCGCGCGTTGGGACGAAGCGATATCTCCCTCATACGGGCCAGTCTGTATACCATGGTCAGTCAAAGCGATAACGGCGTTGCGTATGACCCGGCGAAACTGCGCCTTACCCTCTCGCCGGGCCGGCACCAGGATCGTCGAGAGTTGTCGCGCGTCCGTTTGGCTCTGATGTCAGCCGGGTTTGCAGTCGTCACCTGCGAAAATCCCCGCGATATGGAATGGACCAAACTTCTGGTTAACAGTATCGGGTCCACCTCGACCGTTACCGGGCTAACCCCCCGGGAAACTTTTGTCGACGAGAATCTCTTCAGCCTGGAGTTAACCGGGCTGCGGCAGCGGTCAGCCGTTATCAGGGCCGGCGGAATAAAACTTGTGAACATTCCCTGGGCCAAAACACCGCTGTTGCGGCTGGGGGCTTCAGTGCTGCCTTCATATGTACCCGGAGCGTTAAAGCAACTCATTGCCGAAACCGTTGCCGAGGGACGGGACAATCTGCCCTCAGCTGCCGCCAGGAAGATTACGGAAGGCCGAGAGCCCTCAGAAGCCCTGGAGTATCATCTGCCGTTTATACAATTGGCAAAGGAGACAGGTCTCACTGCCACGGTGGACGAGGCGATTGTCGAGGTCATCCAGCAACACCTGCGAGGCGAAATTCATTTACAGGAGATGACATCCCGACAGAAGACTGACCTACTGACTCTGGTTCTTCGTAACGGAGGTTCTTTACCCCGGAAGTGATAGACTCTCTTCCACCCCGGAGGTGTAGCGGTTCACATACGGCTTCGCCACTCCCGGTGCGGGGTGGCTACCCCAGCACCAGACCAGTCAGACTGGTCGGTGCGGG
>Ga0155661_13_pt1 | contig 282363 bp, 269 predicted proteins | sample RifCSPlowO2_01_FD_107318 | JGI IMG/M metagenome (GOLD analysis project Ga0155661, IMG submission 107318) | Candidatus Chisholmbacteria bacterium RIFCSPLOWO2_01_FULL_50_28 | reverse complement strand
TTCTTTCGAATCGGAGGCTCTCCTCACTGAGGTTTGCATTCTTTACGGCGTTGGCGACAGCTTGTTTTATCGTCTTTGCTAAAGGGATGGAGGCAGTTTTTCGAATAAACTGTAATTTCTCTATTGCTTGGTTTGGCTTCAAGTTCCTAATGGCATCGGCCACCAAACGAATTTTTCGAGGGGATATGCGAATATATTTTTGCTGGGCCTTTACTCGTATCATGCTTTCCTTTGACTACTTTTTATGTCTTTGTCAGAAGCCTCTTGACCATCCTTCCGTGCCCATGGAATGTCCGGGTCGGAGAAAATTCTCCCAATCGATGCCCCACCATTGCTTCCGTAATATAGACTTCTTTAAATAACTTTCCGTTATGGACAAGAAAAGTATGCCCGACAAATTCCGGAGGAATTTGGCTGTCCCGTGACCAGGTTTTGATCGGCTCCTTGTTTCCTGTCTCTTTCTGTCTCTGCACTTTGATCAGGAGTTTTTCATCAATAAATGGTCCTTTTTTACTCGAACGGCTCATAGAGGCTGGCTCCTTTATTCTCTTCTCACTTTTGTCTTCTATCTTTGATGATGAATCGGTCCGAATACTTCCTGTTCTTTCGGGTTCTCTTACCTAAGGTTGGTTTTCCCCACGGGCTTTTCGGTGATGGCATGCCAATTCCGGAGCGGCCTTCTCCGCCTCCATGGGGATGTGCTGCCGGATGCATTGCCACACCTCGTACAGAAGGACGAATTCCCCTATGGCGAGTTCTTCCGGCTTTGCCGAACTTCACCGTCTTCCACTGTTCATTTCCCACCTGACCGACGGTTGCATACGCGCGAAGGCTTATGAGCCGTTCTTCCCGACTCGGCAGTTGAACTGTCGCAAAGCCTTGTTCCTTTGACTGGATAAGGGCTGCCACTCCCGCTCCCCGTACCAGCTGTCCTCCTTTTCCAGGATGGACCTCGATGTTGTGGATGGGCATCCCGACCGGAATCTTAGCCAGTGGGAGAGCGTTTCCCACTTTGATCTCGGCGTCTTCTCCGGAAGACACCCAATCGTTCACCTTCAAACCTGCGGGAGCGAGGATGTAGCGTTTTTCCCCATCCCGATAGTAAATTCTGGCGATATTGGCGCGGCGCAATGGATCGTACTCAATGGCAACGACCCTTCCCGGTATACCACTTTTGTCCCTTTTAAAATCAATACGGCGTATCAGTTTCTTCTGCCCTCCGCCCTGATGGCGAACCGTGATTTTTCCTGTTTGGTTTCTTCCGGACCGCTGTTTTATCGCTCCCATAATAAGCGATTTCTCCGGATCTGAATTCGTGATCGTTGTTTCTCCCCGCAGGTCGCTGCGGTGCCTTGTTCCCGGACTGGTTGGTTTTCTTTTGATGACAGGCATCGGTTCCCTCCTCTTAAGACTTTGTCTCAAATACCTCTATTTTCTGACCTTCCTTAAGCTTAATGACTGCCTTCTTCCGGTCATGCGTTCTCACCGTATGACGGAATTTTCCTACCCGGTGTGTTTTTCCGGAAGCCTTTGCAGTATTGACTGCTATGACCGTGACGCCAAAGGCAGCTTCTACCGCTCGTTTGATCTGTCCTTTGCTCGTATGATGTTCCACTTCAAAAGTGTAGCTTCCGCTTGAGGTTTTGATCATCGATTTTTCCGTAATGGTGGGACGTCTTAACACGTTTAATCGTCTCATGATCGTGTTTTCCTTCCCTGCCTTTTTTGTCCGGTTTCCCTTTTCTTTGTGTTTCTGGTGTTTTTTCCCTGCTTTGTTCTTCGTACTGCTTTCTCAATTCTTTCCGGTTTGAAGGCTTGAATTTCCTGCTTTTTCCGCGATTGTTTACCACCGGACTTTTCTGTCGTTCCTGTGTATATCTCTTCCATCGAGGGCAGGGCACTTTTCGGGACTACCATCATTCCTCCAGTTAAGATGTCGTAGGCATTCAGCGACTTTACCGATAGGAGATGCATCCCTTTTACGTTTCTTGCACCCCGTATGATCGAGTGGTTTCCCTCCGGTACGATGATCGATATCCGATTGACATCGCCTGCCACCTTTTTGAGGATTTTTTTTATCTTACTCGTTTTGGGTTCCACTTCCTCGAGTCCGTCCACCACCACCAGTTCTTTCTTCTCAAGCTTTTGGCTTAATGCAAAAAGGAGCGCCTTTCTCCGCAGGCTTTTTGGGAACTCCATTTTGTAGTTTTCTTTTCCGGTTGGGCCATGGGCAACACCACCGCCGACAAAAATGGGGGCTTGGGCATCACCATGACGGGCCCTGCCAGTTCCTTTTTGCCGCCAAATTTTCCTTCCGGACCCTCGGACCTCACCGCGCGTCTTTGCTCTGGCTTGAGCACGGCGCTTGTTGGACAAATATATCCGTATTGCAAGGCTAAGAAGCTTGAGATTTCCGGTTGCCACAAACATTTCCTCGGGAAGATTTATTTTCCCGACCGGTTCTCCTTTGGTATTAACGACTTTGACTTGCATCGGCTGGTGTCTCTCCTTCTATCACCTGGTTGGTTTTCATATCTTCTGCCTCTTTCTTCTCAAGGTGTTCAGACTCTGCCTCTATCCCTGGAAATTTTTTGCTTTCTCCGACTTTCTTGATGATCAAGAGTCCTTTTCTTCTCCCCGGAACTTGCCCAGTGAGCCAAATCTCTCCGCTCGGGTCCACTTTGACAATCATGAGATTTCTTATCGTCACGGTTGCATTCCCGGATCTTCCCGCCATCTTCTTGCCTTTGTAGACGCGTCCGGGGGTGGTGGTTTGTCCAATTGATCCAGGCGCACGCTCCCTGTCTGACTGCCCATGGGTCCGTGGCCCTCCCTTAAATCCCCAACGCTTTACCACTCCCGTAAAGCCTTTTCCGAGGCTTTGGCCGGTGACGTTTGCTAAGTCTCCGGGCTTGAAGAGCTTATCGACGGTGATCAGGTCTCCGACGTTTACCTTGTCCTCCTCTCTAATCCTCAGTTCCCTCAGGAACCGTGGGATACTCTTGATGCCTTTTTTCTGCAACTGGCCCAAAACAGCATTGCTTGGGGCGCGTTTTCTTTCACCCAGGCCTACCTGAATGGCCAGATACCCATCCTGACTTACCGTTTTTACCTTCGTTACCAGACAGGGTCCGGCTTTGACGATAGTGACCGGAATGCGTCTCCCGTCCTTTAGGAACGTTTGCGCCATTTGTTCCTTTGTCCCAAGGATTGCGTTGAGCATATTCTAATTCCTATCCTTCTTCTGTTTATCTCATTATGAGCAATAAAAAACGATCCGGATGGATCGCTTTTCGAGGCTTTCCGTCCTGTCTTTTCTCTTGTGTTCAGCCTGTTTTCTGGTCCCCCAAATCTCCCTCCTTTAAGGAAGATGAGGATGCGATTTGATCATCCTTTTCTTCACATCTTGATTTCGATTCCTACTCCGGCGGGCAGCTCCAGATGCATGAGCGAATCAATGGTTTTCGATGTCGGTTCTTTAATATCGATAAGGCGCTTGTGTGTAAGGATTTGAAAATGCTCCCTGGCGTCCTTGTCGGTATGCGGACTGGTTAATACCGCGAGCATCTTTCGGTCCGTAGGCAGAGGAACAGGACCGACCACTTGCGCTCCTGTTGCTAGTGCAGTCTCAAGGATTTTGGCCGCTGCCTCATCGATAACTCGATGATCGTACCCTTTTAAACGTACGCGAATTCTGCCCTTCGGCATACTTCTTTTTTCAATTCAAACGAAATGGGCAACGTCATTGCCGTTGCCCATCTTTTTTATCTTAGGCGATGATTTTTGTAATGACTCCTGCGCCGATGGTGTGGCCGCCTTCTCTTATGGCAAACCGCAGGTTCTGCTCCATGGCGACTGTTTGAATCAACTTCACCATCATCTTGGCACTGTCGCCAGGCATAACCATCTCGACTCCTTCGGGGAGCTTGATTTCTCCCGTGACATCCGCAGTGCGGATGAAGAATTGCGGCTTGTAGCCTGAGAAGAACGGTTTCTTTCTTCCCCCTTCTTCCTTCGAGAGGATGTAGACCTCAGATTCGAATTCGGTATGGGGGGTGATTGACCCGGTTTTCGCGAGGACTTGTCCCCGCTCGACTTGTTCTTTCTCGATCCCCCTAAGGAGGATTCCCACGTTGTCTCCTGCTTGGGCCTCATCAAGCGTCTTTCTAAACATCTCTACCCCTGTCACCACCGATTTCTGGGTGTCGCGGAGTCCGACAATCTCAATCTCCTCATTGACGGTGACTTTGCCCCGCTCAACCCTTCCGGTGACAACCGTTCCCCGTCCTTTGATAGAGAACACATCTTCTATGGAGAGAAGGAAAGGTTTCTCGATATCCCTTTTGGGGGTGGGGATGTATTCATCCACCTTGTTCATCAGCTCAAGAATTGCTTTTTGAGCCTCTTTATCCCCTTCGTAGGCTTTGAGAGCAGAGCCTCGGATGACGGGGATCTCCTGACCGGGAAAGTCGTATTTCGTTAACAGTTCCCGGATTTCAAGCTCCACCAGATCAAGAAGTTCCGGGTCGTCGACCGCATCGACTTTGTTTAAAAATACCACGATCGCCGGCACATTCACCTGGCGAGCCAAGAGGATGTGCTCTCTGGTCTGGGGCATCGGTCCATCGGTTGCGGCAACGACCAGGATTGCACCATCCATCTGGGCTGCACCCGTGATCATGTTTTTAATGTAGTCGGCGTGTCCCGGGGCATCGATGTGCGCGTAGTGTCGTTTTTCCGTTTCGTACTCGACATGCGTAATATTAATCGTCACCCCTCGCTCCTTTTCCTCCGGAGCGTTATCAATGTCATAGAAATCAAGAGACTTGGTTTTACTACCCGGAAGGCTGGCTAAGGTTTTGGTAATCGCCGCTGTGAGCGTCGTTTTTCCATGGTCAACATGACCAATGGTTCCGACATTGACATGCGGTTTGGTGCGTTCAAATTTTTGCTTGGCTGCTTCAGCCATGGCCCCTCCGATAATACAATTAATAATTAATGCTGGTCGATTTCCGAGTTTTTCTCATTTCTTCGCTTGGGTCTCTTTCCCTGTCTTCCCTTTGCTTAACAATGCTTCCTGGATATTTGCCGGGACTTCCTCATAATGACTCGGCTCCATGTAGTAACTGGCACGACCCTGGGTCATGCTTCGTAGTATTGTAGCATATCTCGAGAGCTCTGCCAATGGGGCTAAGGCGTGGATGATTCGTACCTTGCCCCGTTGAGTTGTTCCGACAATGTGGGCGCGTTTACTCGAGAGATCGCCGATGACGTCCCCCATGAACTCTTCAGGTACGGTAACCTCAACTTTCATGATTGGTTCAAGGAGAACCGGACTGGCCTGTTTGACGGCCGTCTGAAGCGCCATGGAACCTGCAATTTTGAAGGCAATTTCTGAGGAATCTACTTCGTGATAGGTTCCGTCGTAGAGGGTAACCTTCATGTCCACTAAGGGGTAGCCTCCGATGACGCCGTTTTCCATGGCTTCCTTGACCCCTTTTTCCACCGCAGGAATGAATTCCCGGGGAATTTTCCCTCCGACGACCTTGTTTTCAAATTCATATCCTTCGCCGCGGTTTTTTGGTTCAACCCGTAAGAAACAGTGACCATACTGTCCACGACCCCCACTTTGCCTGATATACTTTCCTTCTGCTTCTGTGGTTTGTCGGATGGTTTCCTTATAGGCTACTTGTGGATTTCCGGTGTTGGTCTCCACCTTGAACTCCCTTTTTAACCGATCGACAATGATTTCAAGGTGCAATTCTCCCATTCCCGATACAATGGTCTGCCCTGTTTCCGGATGCACCTTGATTTTGAAGGTCGGATCTTCCTCGGCAAGCTTAGCCAGGGCCGTTCCCATGCGCTCCTGGTCTTGTCTGGTTTTTGGCTCTATTGCCAAGGCAATGACCGGTTCGGTAAACTCAATTCCTTCAAACAGGATCGGGTGGGCGCTGTCTGAGAGTGTGTCTCCGGTTGTCGTCTTGCCAGCTCCGACAACCGCCACGATTTCTCCAGCCTCGGCATCTTCGATTTCCTCCCTTTGATTGGCATGCATGAGGAGCAAGCGTCCAATACGTTCCTGTTCCCTCTTCGTGATGTTGGTGGCATATGATCCCGCAGCTAAATGACCAGAATAAATACGGATATAGGTTAGCCGGCCTACATGCGGGTCGGTTTGTACCTTAAACGCAAGGGCTGAGAATGGCTCGTTCGGATCCGGTTTTCTTTCCTCCTCCGCTCCGGTTTTGGGATTCACTCCCTTTTCCGGTTCCAAATCCAAGGGGCTGGGGAGAAAATCGACCACCGCATCCAGAAGGGGCTGAACCCCTTTGTTGCGGAGGGACGACCCACAAAAGACCGGAACCAGCTCGTTTTTGATGGTTGCTCTCCGGAGGGCTTGTTTGAGCTCCTGGACACTCGGCTCTTCATCGCTGATGTATTTTTCAGTGAGCTTTTCATCTGTTTCCGCTATTCTCTCTATTACCCTGTGGCGTGCCTCTTCGACTTTCGCTTTGAGCTCTGGCGGCACTTCTTGTATGGAATACTCAGCGCCGGTTTCATCACCTTCCCAAATGATGGCCTGCCGTTCCAAAAGCAACACAATTCCCTTGAAACTCTGCTCCACACCTATGGGAATAGCCAGGACCGCTGTTTTTACCCCCAACTTTTCTTCGATATCCCCGACCGTTCTGTCAAAATTTGCTCCCAACTTATCCATTTTGTTAATGAAGCAAATCCTGGGAACGCTGTATTTGTCGGCTTGGTGCCAGACTGTTTCTGATTGGGACTGGACTCCCTCTTCTGCGTCCAATACCGTGATCCCTCCGTCAAGGACGCGTAAGGAGCGTTCGACCTCGGCAGTGAAATCCACGTGTCCCGGGGTATCAATAATATTGATGCGATGGGGTCCTGAAAAGAGCGCCTCGGGAAGCTTTGGCGTCCACATGGTCGTGGTTGCGGCAGAAACAATGGTAATCCCGCGTTCCTTTTCCTGTTCCATCCAGTCCATCTGGGTTGTTCCTTCATCGATGTCGCCGAGTTTATAGGTCTTGCCGGTGTAATAGAGGACGCGTTCTGTCGTCGTCGTCTTCCCAGCATCGATATGAGCAATGATGCCGATGTTGCGGATCCTCTCAAGCGGGATTTGCCTCTCCGTTTTTGTTTTTTTTACCGTCATTTTTTTCCTCAATATGACAACCTGGCAATCTTGCTTTTTTTTACAAGCAGATTTGCCCTCTTCTGTTTTCCTTTTTTCTACCAGCGGAAATGGGCAAACGCCTTGTTGGCCTCTGCCATTTTATGAGAAGTGATCTTTCGCTGAAAGGCCATTCCTTCACCCTTGGCTGCATCCATGATCTCGGAAGCGAGCTTTTCGGAAAACGTCCGAAATTCTTTGTTTGGACGTTTCCTGGCCTCAGCAACAAGCCAGTGGAGAGCCAAAGAAAGGCTGCGTGGGCCCCGGATGGGGGTCGGTACTTGATAGGCTGCTCCTCCGACGCGCCGGGACCTAACCTCCATAAGGGGAGATATATTTTGAATGGCAGTCTCGAATACTTCGATTGCATCTTGCTTCGATTTCTCTTTAATAAGGCCTAAGGCCCCGTAGACATGGTGTTGGGCGATGGTCTTTTTCCCTTGGCGCATCACCATGCTAATCAGTTTCTCAACCGTTCGGTTTTCGTATATTGGATCCGGTGAAATTTTCCTCTGTGGCGTTTTTCCGCTTCTCGACATAATTTCTCCCTAGGCTGCTTCGGTGTCTGTCTTTGCCTCCGTTTCCTCTGGTGTTCCCGGGATCATCACCTTTCCTCCACTTCGAGTTCCGTATTTGGATCTTCCCTGCTTTCTTCCCTCAACACCGCTTGAATCGAAGACTCCTCGAACAATATGGTATTTCACGCCCGGTAGATCCTTTACTCTTCCGCCCCGCACTAAGACGATGGCGTGTTCAGCGAGTTGGTGGCCTTCTCCGCCGATATAGGCCGTCACTTCCTGCTTGTTTGATAGTCTCACCCTGGCTACTTTGCGGAGCGCCGAGTTCGGTTTCTTGGGTGTCATCGTTTTTACGATTATGCACACCCCCCGCTTTTGAGGGTTTGCGGTCTCTCTCATCAACCTTTTCGGCGCATTGAACGATCGCCTGAGGGCGGCGGCTTTAATTTTCTTTCGTATTTTTTTGCGTCCTTTACGGACAAGCTGGTTCATGGTTGGCATAGGTTTTTCTTTTTTATTCTGTTAAACGAAAAACAGCGGGCGACGCCGCTGTTTGGAAGGGACTTTCTCCTCTTAATGCCTTATCCTCCCTTCTGCGCAACGCTTCGTCTTACCCAAAGCATTCTTCCCCCTTTCGATGAACTTGTTGACCACAAGTTCCGATCGCATCGGTTGGTATTGTACCATACAAGGCGGGTTTGACTCAATGATCGATCGTTATTTCTTCTCCTCATCCTGAAGGAAGCGCTCTTTTTCGACGGGTATGAGCCTGCCAATGATGACATTCTCTTTGAGCCCGAGCAGCCGATCTTCTTTCCCTTGGATAGCGGCTTCTGTGAGGATGCTGGTGGTTTCCTGGAACGAGGCTGCAGAGAGCCAGGATTCGGTGTAGAGAGATGCCCTGGTTATCCCGAGGATGACGATTTGGGCCGTTGCCGGCTCTCCTCCTTCCGCAAGAATTGCTTCGTTCTCCTCCTCAAAGCGTTCTTTGTTGATGAGCTCTCCTGGAAGAAGGTCCGTATCTCCGGTCGACTCTATTTTTACCTTGTCGCTCATCTTGCGGATGATGATTTCAAAATGACGATCATTAATGGGAATCCCTTGACTCTCATACACCTGTTGGATTTCACTCAAGAGATATTCTTGGGCCGCTCGGAGTCCCCGAATCTTTAGAACTTCCTTGATGTCAAGACTTCCAGACGATATTTGGTCTCCGACCCCGACGAGATCTCCCTCTTTTACGCGTAGGGTTGAGGTGAGTTGCACGAGATATTGTTTCTCTTCAATCGGTTTGCCCGATGATTTTATTGTCACTTTGTACCCTTCAGGTGTTTCCTCAATCGAGATTTTCCCGGCAATCTCGCTCATCGGAGACACCATCTTGGCGGTACGGGCCTCAAACAACTCCTCCACCCTTGGTAAACCTTGGGTCACATCGAGTCCAACGATTCCCCCAGTGTGCTTGACACGCATGGTCAATTGGGTTCCCGGCTCGCCGATCGACTGGGCTGCGATGACCCCAACAGGCGTTCCGATCTCGACAAGTTTTCGACTCGAGAAATCCCATCCATAGCAGGTTTGGCATACTCCATATCTTGCCTGGCAGGTGAGGGGCGAGCGAGCATCCACCTCGCTTATCTTGGTTTTCTTCAACTCTTCAAGTTTCTCTTCATCGATCAACTCATCTTTCTTGATGAGAATCTTTTTTGTTTTGGGACTCATGATTTTCTTGGCAGAAATTCTTCCCAGAATACGCATGTAGAACGATTTTCCCCTTGTTCCATCAGCTTTTATGGTAATGCATTCCGTTGTTTTACAATCAATCTCCCTCACCAGGCTATCGTGGGCGACATCCACCAGTCGGCGCGTTAAGTATCCCGCATCTGCCGTCTTTAAGGCTGAATCCGTCAATCCTTTCCGGGAACCCCGGGCTGAAGTCACATATTCAAATACCGAAAGACCTTCACGGAAGTTTGACTTGGTCGGAAGTTCTACAATTTTTCCCAACGGATCAACCACCAGGCCTCGCATTGCCGCAAGTTGTTTCACCTGATCTTTGCTAGCTCGAGTTCCCCCAGAGTCGATGCTCATTTTCACCGCGTTACTCTTCTCAAAATTTTCCCAAGTCCGCTCGGCGATAAGGTCCGTGGTCTCCATCCAAATTTCATTGGAGAGCCTTCTTTTCTCTTCCTGGGTAATGAGTCCCTCTTTGTAGTTTTCTTGGACTTCTTCGACCTTCCGGTTTGCTTCCTTGATCAATTCATCTTTATCCCGAATGATCTTACAATCGGAAACGGCAATTGACAGCCCAGAACGGGTTGCCGCATAGAACCCGATGTCTTTGAGATTATCAATAAGGTCAGTCGTCTCTTCTTCGGTAAGGGTTGAAATCGCCCGACGAATGAGTTCTTTAATTTCTCCAAGGGTTATTGCCCTGTTTAAGAACCGGAATGCTTGGGGGAGAAGATTGTTGAAGATAAGCCTGCCAACGGTCGTTTCTATGATCTGCGGTTTGCCGTTTTTGGCAAGGTTCACTTTGATCATCTGGCGCAATTTTACCTTCCCGATCTCGTAGGCAAGGATTATTTCCTCTGGTGTCGAAGCGATTATTTCATTTGGTTTAATGGCTTCATCAACGGAAGTTAAGTAATAGCAACCGAGGGCCATTTCTTTGTTCGGAATCGTGATTGGTGATCCGTCCGCTGGTTTTAGGAGATTTTTCTTGGGCATCATAAGACTCTCGGCCTCTTCTTTCGCCACTTTCCCGAGAGGAATATGAACGGCCATTTGATCTCCATCGAAGTCGGCGTTGAATCCTGCACAGATACAGGGATGGATACGAATGGCATTACCATCGACGAGTATGGGAAAGAACGCCTGGATGCCGAGCTTGTGTAGGGTTGGGGCACGGTTTAAAAGCACGGGGTGGTTGTGGGTGATATTTTCCAAGATGTCGTAGACTTCCGGCGCCCTCCGTTCCATGATGTGTTTCGCTGATTTGACGTTCGGTGCGATGCCTTTGAGGATGAGTTCGCGGAGGACATATGGTTTGAACATTTCAAGCGCCATTTCTTTGGGAAGTCCACACTGACTGAGCTTGAGATCCGGGCCAACGATGATGACTGAGCGCCCAGAATAATCTACCCTTTTCCCCAACAGGTTTTGCCGAAAACGGCCCTGTTTCCCCCGTAACATGTCTGAAAGGGATCGGAGTTGCTTCCCGATTCGACGCCTTCTCGTCGTTCTTGATTGAGAAGCATCAATCAACGAATCTACCGCCTCTTGGAGCATGCGCTTTTCGTTTCGCAGGATGATTTCCGGAGCTCCTAAATCGATCAGGTGCTTCAGGCGATTATTTCGATTTATCACCCTTCTGTAGAGGTCATTGAGGTCGGAAGTTGCAAACCTTCCTCCGGATAACTGGACCATTGGACGCAAGTCAGGAGGTATGACTGACAGAACCTTGAGGACCATCCAGGACGGATCAATCCCCGCTTTCTTCAGTCCAGTAATCACACGCAACCGTTTGGTTGCCTTGACTTGGCGCTGTCCCGTGTATTTTCGGCTCTGTTCCCGAAGCTTGGCCGTTAATTTCTCATAATCGATGGTATTTACGAGTTTTAGAAGCGCTTCGGCACCCATCCCTACCTCGAGATGACTGGTTGCTTGGTAATCAAAAAGTTTCAGGTATTCATCTTCCGTCAATAGGGAACCTCTTTTGATTTTCCGGACGATGTCTTTGACCGCGCGAAAGACGTCCTCTGCATTTTGCTGTTCTTGGAGCAGTGCTTCTTTCAGGTTGGCGATTTCCTGCTTGTTCTTAAGTTTTCGCTCTTCAATAGTCAGATCCCGCTGCTCTGAGGATTTGACTTTGGATTTGATACTGGCTAAATCTTCCTTTACCTTTTCTTCAGCCTTCTTGATCTCCGCTTCGGTTGCACGTTCGAGTTCTTCCTTCTTTCCCTTCAATTTTTCGTCAAGGCGTTTAAGAATTTCCTCACGCTCGTTTTCATCAACCTTCAAAACCAGGTACTGGGCAAAGTAAATTACGGAGGCGAGGTTTCTGGGAGAAATATCAAGAAGCAAGGAAAGCTTTGAGGGCGTTCCCTTAAAGAACCAGACATGTGCGACGGGGGCGGCGAGATTGATATGGCCCATCCGTTCACGGCGGACACGACTCTGCGTTACTTCGACGCCGCACTTGTCACAGATAATTCCCCTGTAGCGAATCCGTTTGTATTTCCCGCAGTAGCATTCCCAATCTTTTGTCGGGCCGAATATCCGCTCGCAAAACAATCCATCTTTTTCCGGTTTGAGCGTTCGGTAGTTGATGGTTTCCGGCTTTGTCACTTCGCCATGAGACCAAGCAAGCATGATCTCAGGTGAGGCAAGTTTGATTTGCAGGCCCTGAAAATCGATAATATTTTTCATCTCTCTCCTTTGGCTACTCTCCCTGGATAGTTTTACTCACTTCTTTTTGGTCTTTTTCCCTGTTTTCTTCCTGTTTTTCTTCTTTTCCATCGCTTCGGTCTTTAGACTCGGATGCCTGCTTATCATTTTGAGGCTGTGGTTCTCCTATTGCCGGCTGGCTTGATGCGGCTTGGATTTCCTCCTGCGCCACTTCAAGCACATCCTCTTCAATTGCGCCTGTTGGAATAACCTCAAGGCTCAGGCTTTCCAATTCTTTAACGAGCACCTTGAATGACTCTGGCACTGTGGCTTCGGGAATATCCGTTCCTTTGACGATTGCTTCAAACGCTTTGGCCCTGCCAACCACATCGTCTGACTTAATCGTTAACATCTCCTGAAGCGTGTGAGAGGCTCGGTGTGCCTCAAGTGCCCAAACTTCCATTTCTCCCAGACGTTGTCCTCCCATTTGGGCTTTCCCACCGAGGGGCTGCTGGGTTACCAATGAATAAGGCCCCGTGGAACGGGCATGGGTCTTATCTTCGATCATGTGGATGAGCTTCAGGATATAACCGATGCCAACCACCGTCTCTTCTTCCAACCGTTGCCCACTCCGACCGTCATACAGCTGCACTTTTCCACTAACAGGTAATTTTGCCTTCTCCATTTCTTTGTTGATGATTTCTTCTGGGATTTTTTCGAAGACGGGTATTGCCACCTTGAAACCGAGGCGTTTGGCTGCCCATCCTAAGTGTGCTTCGAGCAGCTGTCCGAGATTCATGCGCGCAAGTACAGAAAGCGGAGAGATAATGATGTCGACCGGTGTTCCGTCTTCCAGATAAGGCATATCCTCGATAGGAATGATCTTTGAGATTACCCCCTTGTTTCCGTGACGACCGGCAAGCTTGTCTCCGACCGTTACTTTTCTCATCTGAGCAATGCGGATAACGACCTTCTTATTGACCCCAGGATCAAGCTCATCTCCCTGGTCGCGGTCAAGAATTTTGACGTCGATCACCGTTCCTCCCTCACCATGGGGCATGCGAAGGGACGTGTCCCGAACCTCACGGGCTTTTTCTCCAAAGATTGCTCGCAGCAACCGTTCTTCCGCCGTGAGTTCCGTCTCTCCTTTCGGAGCGATTTTCCCAACGAGAATATCATTCGGCCCGACTTCTGATCCAATGACGACAATCCCATCCTCCCCCAAGTTCCTCAAATCCGCTTCTCCGACATTCGGGATATCACGGGTCAATTCCTCCGGACCCAATTTTGTGTCCATGACTTGCGCTTCGTACTCGTTGATGTGGATGGAGCTTAAGACGTCTTCTCTGACCATGCGTTCGGAAATGATGATGGCATCTTCATAGCCCAAACCGTCAAAGGACATATAGGCGATCACGAGGTTTTGTCCGAGCGCCAACTCTCCATCCGCTGAGCAAGGGCCATCAATGATGAGGTCTCCTTTTTTCACCCGTTGTCCAACTTTCACAACCGGTGTTTGGGAATAGCAGGTTGATTGGGCAGAACGGCTGAATTTTTGCACGATGTAGTCTTCCTTGTTCCCATTCACAGAAAGGTATTCTCTTGGGTCCTCAAGCGCTTCCTTTTTCATCTGTTCAGCCTCTTTTTGGTTTACTTGGATTTCGACCTTTGTTGCATCAACATAGGTCACTTTCCCATCATGTCTTGCACGTATGGACCGTTCCATGGACTCAATGACGGACTGCTCCATCCCCGTTCCGACGATAGGCGAATCTGGTCGAAGCAAGGGAACCGCCTGACACTGCATATGAGTTCCCATCAGCGCCCGGTTTGCTTCATCGTGTGCAATGAAAGGAATGAGGGAAGCCGAGGTTCCAACAACTTGTCGTGATACAAGGTCAATGTATTGCGCCTGTTCCGCGGGTGCTTCCAAAAATTCTCCCTGATACCTTACCGGAAGCCATTCTTCGATAATGTATCCGTCTTTATCGATGTTCACCTCTGCATGGGTGATGTAATATTGCTCCTCTTCGTCTGCTGACAGATAGACGATTTCGTCGCTTATCCTCATTTGTGTCTTTCCGCTTCGCTCGACTTTGATCACTTTTTTGTAGGGTGCTTCCAAAAATCCGAACTCGTTTACCCTGGCATAGAGAGCCATATAATTGACAAGTCCAATGTTTGGTCCTTCTGGAGAGCGAATGGGGCAAATTCTTGCATACTGACTTGAGTTAATATCTCGCATGGAGAACGAAGCCCGTTCACGTGTGACTCCTCCCGGCCCCATGACAGAAAGACGCCTCAGGTTATCAATTTCACTCAGGGGATTGGTTTGGTCCAGGATCGTAGAGAGTCTGTTTCGGCGGAAAAATTCGGAAATGGTCGCGATGACTGGACGGGCATTTACCAATGTGGCCGGGGTGATTTTTTCATCGGCTTTGGTCAAGCTCATTTTCTCTCGAATGGATCGTTCTAAACGGAGTAGTCCAATCCTAAATGCGGTTATCACAACGAGTTCACCAACACAGCGCACCCGACGATTGGAAAGATGATCGATATCATCCACTTTTCCTTGACCGTTCTGCAATCCAATAAGGTAGCGGACCGTGGCGATGATATCTTCGGAATGAAGCACGTGATTCGCTTTGGCGTTGGGGATATCGATACCCAGTCTTCGGTTTAACTTGTAGCGCCCGACCATTGCGAGATCATAACGACGAGAATCAAAGAAGAGTTGGTAGAGGTACTGATTGGCATTTTCCAGCACTGCCGGTTCTCCGGGACGCATTTTTTCGTAGATTTCAACCACCGCTTCTTCTCTAGTTTTTGTCTGGTCTTTTGCAATAGTCGTCGTGATGTACTGGTGATCCGCATCAGCATCGAGTCCGGAGAACGTTTCGAGGATCTTGTCGTCCTCAACCAGTCCGACCGCACGTAACAGCACCGTTACGGGAAATTTCCGGTGTCGGTCAATTTTGACAGTGATTAAATCATTGCGGGTCACTTGAAATTCAAGCCATGAGCCACGCATGGGGCGGAGTTCCGCTTTATGGAGCATCCTTCCTGTTGCAGGATCAACTTCTCCTGAGAAAAAGACGCCGGGGGAACGGACTAACTGATTCACCACTGCCCGTTCGATTCCATTGATGATGAAGGTTCCCGTTTGTGTCATCTTTGGGATATCTCCAAGAAAAACTTCCTGCTCCGTCACTTCACCGGTTTGTTTGTTGGTAAGACGGGCTTCAACCTTCAGTGGCATCTCATACGTCACGCCTTTGGTTTTTGCCTGATCAGGTGTATTCTTCGGAGGGCCGAACCGGTGTTTGCCAAGCGCGATTTGCCAGTTCTTTCCGGTGAAATCTTCAATTGGCGAGATCGCTTCCAAGGCTTCAGCGATTCCTATCGTGAGAAACCATTGGTACGAATCACGCTGTACCGCAACGAGATCAAGAGGTGGGATATGTTCTCGAGCTCTTCCCCAGTTCAGACGAAAGTTTGTTTTATTTCTGGTCATTTTTTTCTTGCCAATCCTTCTTTTTCCAACTTCACCCGTTTTGCTCTTCAAAATACGCAAAAACCCGGGTTTCCCCAGGTTTTCTTCTTTTGTTTATTCCTTTTTTATGAGAAAGCGGATCGTTGTGTCAGATGGAATGTGCACGGTGGGTATTTTCAGCTTGATTGCTAACTGTTTTTTCAAAAAACAAAAAATAGACGTACAAAAAGTACGCCTTTTTTGGAAAGGCTCGTTTTGTTTATAACAAATTCTGACTCGCTTGTCAAGCCTTCATGGGTTTTATTTGTTGAGGTATGTTACGATATTCCGATTGTGTTCTTCAATGGTTTGGGCGTAATGTAATTGTCCTTCGTTATCTGAGAGGTAAAACCAAAAGGCGGATTCTTGTGGATTGGCGACAGCGTTGAGAGAGGCGAGGGAAGGATTACAAATGGGGCTCGGCGGGAGACCTGTTCTTTTATAGGTGTTTAAGGGAGAGTTGATCTCAATATCCGCTTTTGTGAGTGATTTTTTCCACCAACTATCTTCTTTCTGCTGATATCCTAGAGCATATTGAATAGTCGCATCTACCTGAAGTGGCCATTGGTTCTTCCACCGTTTGATCAGGATGCCTGCCACGAGGGGGCGGTCTGTGGCGAAGCGTGCTTCGCGTTCGACTAGAGAGGCTAAAATGATTGCCTGTTCCATCGAGAGTCCCTGATTTCCGATTGCCGTGCGGGTATCTTGGCCTATTTTCCTCGTAAATGTCTCTGAGAGGAGATCTGCAATTTCTCTTGCTTCCATGCCTGTGGGAATGAAATAGGTATCGGGAAATAAATAGCCTTCTTTCCCTTCTGTCGCGGCAAGGAATTCTTCCCGGTTAAAGCTTAAGCCTCGCTTTGTGAATTGATCACTGAGCTCCATTGCCATTTCCTCCCTTCTCCATCCCTCAATAAGAGTTACCCTTATATCCGAGGTGCCGTGGGTCAGGGTCTTGGATATTTCATCCAAGCTCATCGCTTTCGAGAGTTCATAGTCTCCGGCTTGTATGCTCTTTTGGAGTCCTTTTCCCACTACCAATATTTTAAATGCTCCTTTTGAACGAATGAGATCCTCGTTGGTTAATTTTTTACCAATGGCGTCTATCGAATCGCCGCGGGTGACCGTTATCATTATCTTTTCTTCTGCCTTGGGATCGACTGGAGAGGTCAACAAGCGGAAGCCTGCACTTATCCCTACAATGGCAAGTAAGAGACCGCCTATGAGAGAGGCAGATAACGCATTTCTGGTTCGTTGTCCCTTGTTCATACGGGGGTATCTGCTTTTGGAGAACCTTACACTTCTTCAAAGAAGGCACGTCGGTATTTACCGGTCTGCGGATCGTGGATGAAGATCCGACCGCACTTACAGGTGACCTTCTCCGTTCCGTCTTTGCGCTTCACTTTCTTTCCGCGGAAAAGCGGTGTACCGCACCCGGCGCATTGTCCACGGGAGAGCAACCAAGCCTGAACTGGAGCGATAATGTTTTTCAACATACTTCCCGTCCATTATAACATCATTCCTCAACGCCGCTTTCTCTTTTATCCATCTATAAATTCCTGGAGGATGAGGGTTGCGGCATAGGCATGTTTTGGCCTTTTTCGTTTGTCCCTCCCACTGCCGCCCTCAATCAATTTCCGCGTTACCTGTTCTGTCGTGAGGGTTTCGTCTTGGAAGACAATTGGTATCTTTACGACTTGTTCAAGCTGTTGGGCAAATTGATGGGTTTTTTGGGCCATTTTTCCTTCAGAGAGGCCGACAACTATCTTTTCGATCCCTTGTGTGTGGCATATTTGCCTGATCTCTTCGTACACTTTCGGAGCGGTCTTTAGGTTTGCCAAAGGCTCCGCAAGTGGACCGGTCGCTAAGGCCAGTCCGATATGTTTGAGACCGAAATCGATTCCGAGTATTACCATCCTGTACGAGTAAAAAGTGTAAATTGAAAAATACAGATTGGCGAACTTTTCCCCTGTCTATGGCTCTAGACCTTGATGAGGGCAGCAGTAATCACAGCGCGACGAAGGTATGTTCCTGGCGGCGTACAGGTAATGAGGCGGAGATATTCGTTGTCATACGATTGCTCAAGAACCGTGAGGTTATCGGGTTTTACCTCTGTTTTGTCAATTACCCGATAGGTATAGGAAATTCCATCGAATTTTATGAGCACTTCGTCTCCAATTTCCATCGTTGGGACAAGGGAAAAGATCGCCTTGTAATTCTTCGGATTGAAGAATTGGGGGAGAATTGAATGACCGAAGATAATGGTTGCGCCCAGCTCTCCGGGAAGCGCTGAGCCTTTATATTGGACAAGATTTTTAGAAAGGTCTTCTCCGCCAATGGCTACCGTCGCGTCAATGATATTGAATTTCGGTATCGATAGCGTGTAGTGGGTAATTTTGGATTCCCTTGCCGTGTTCGGTTTCGCATTGGGAAACCAGTCTGTGGGATTCAGCAATTCCTGGCTCGCTGAGCCAAACTGATCGGGCTCGCTACCCTTTACAGGTATGGGGGTAACAAACTGTTGGGGCTTGAGACTTGGAGCGGTAAATACCTCATATGAAACAATTGGCCAAATGACACTTCCTATGATCATCGTCCCGGCAACCATGAGCCCTTTTGCTGCTATCTTGGGTCGACTCTGTCTCCTATCGCTTGATCCTTGTGCTTCTGGCTCGATCCTTCGTTTGACGTACCGATAGGGTTTCATTCACGCTCTTCGACTTTCATTTCTATCGATATATTTTTGGTAAATCTCGGTATATGTTTGAGACGGTCAGGAATTCCGCTAGGAGTAATCTGAATGTCTACCTTCACCACGTTCGGGAGTTTTTCTAAAAATTCTAGGGCAATATCCGGATATTTTCCTTTGAGGTCTTGTTTTAGCTGTTCCTCATCGATCTGCGGCACGAGAACCGCTTTGTACAATAGTGTTACTTGTCCTACGGCATCTTTCATATCAGCTGATCGAATTTCCGTTTGACTTTCCTCTTCCTGAAGCTCAAAGTCCTGGGGAGTTGCCTCGCTTATTGCCTGTCGTAGGATTTCCTTTAGGTCATCTTCTCTATAGGCAAGCGACTTTACTTTCAGCCTGATTGTCGCTTGTATCTTCTGTGCCTCATCTCCAACTTTTCCGCTCAATTCTTGGGATATTACTTCCGTTTCGGCTCCCTCGTTCAACACTCTGTTTCCTTCGTCCTCCTTTTCCTCTAGTTTTACTGCCCCTTCTGTCTTGAGTTCTGTCGTTAATTCGGCAAGCAGGGTCTCGATATCTTCGTCTGAAATTGCTGGAACTTCACGGCTCGTTCCTCCGGAAAATGGCGTTTCGTTTTTCGCATCGTATGAAGCCGTTGAGAAAGACTTTAGAGAAAAATCAGTATTGGTAGAGAGATTGTACTCGGATCCAATTTGCGAGGCAGTCGCTTTCCCTTTGGCTTTTCCGAACATCGTGGTGAGAGCCTCGTCACTCTCCTTGGCACTTGCGGATGCGACCGTGACTGGACCGTCAAGGGTGAAAGCTAGGTTGTTCGGGCCCAACACTACTGTTCCTTCCGGAAATGTCTTGGTTGCCGTGGTCTTGTTATAGATCGTCACCTCACCCGCGGCTTTCTCTCCGACTACTTTGATTCCCGTCACTTCTTTTTCTTTGGAATTTTCCACTTCGATCTCGACAATTTTCCCGGGAATGAGATTTTTGGCGCTTTCTATCTGCGTGCTTTCGGGGGAAATGGTAACGGTCAGCTCTTTCTCGAGCGTCCTTGGCTTAACATAGAGGATCAATCTGGCTTTGGGTATTGTCCAATAGCCATAGACGCTAAGACCCGTTAAAAGGCCGAAGAATCCGAGTGCAACGATCAGGGCGACTTTTATCCTTGTTGCGACCAACACATCCGGAAGAGATAGTTTGGGCATGCGGATTGGAAAAGGACGCGGGAGGAAGGCAAGGATGTGTTTCAGTCCGGTTCTTACATCTTGTCTCGCCTCCGGCTCTCCTCTCTGTTCTTCTTTCTGGGAGGTTTTCTTCGGAAAAAGAGGCTTTTCCTCATGTTCTTCCCTGTCTCGGGCGGTTGGTTGATACACATCGCTTTCAAGTTTAAACCCAATTTCATCTGCCTGAGCGATGATCTCGGGTTCCCCCTCCTTCTCTTTTTCCTCCGTTTCTTCTGCCTCCGTCTCCCGGGGTTCTTCTTGGACCTCTTCCCTGGTCTCGTCCTCTTCTTCGGTCATCTCAAACCCAAGTGCTTTGGCTGCTTCTGTCCCTCCAGCGATGGCGACCGCCTTGATCGTCACCTGGATGTCCAATATCTCTACCTTTGGAAAATGCAAGAACGGAAGTTTCTCAAGCCAATTATATGAGAGGAGATCCTGTCTTACGTCTTCCAAATTGAGCGAAGCGTTATAGAGAAGCATTCTTGAAGGGAAGTTCTCGGTCGTCTCGAACCGCGCCAGTCCTTCTTCCACATCCGCGCCGACATCTTCGCTCCGTGCGACTACCTCAGAGCCCACTACTTTTCCAAGATTGACAAGCGTCACCTGTATTTCTGACTGGTTAACGCGAACAAGGATTGCTGTCGGCGGAGTTCCCTCTTCGCGTTTGAGGAGTTGAACGATCGCTTCCGTTGTGACCACAAATCCGATTGGTTTAAATCCGAATTTCTGGCTAATTTGTCGAAGGGTCTTGGCGTGTTCCTTGACAATTTCTTCTCCCTCAACCCAACCTTCCTGAAGTCCAAAAATGACCTTGTTCGGCTCAGGTTTGATTTCTTCAAGTTTCTGAAGCGAATTATCGATCGCAACCAAAAGGCCCTCGTTTGAGCCCTTCTCGACCTCCCATTCCTCCGTTGTACCCACCTTTATAATTTTGGTTTGTCCGTCAATCACCTGCCAAACCGCGGTGGTTACCGTTTCACTCCCAATTTCAACTGCCAGGAATTGCTCTTGGGCTTTTTCTTTTGTGGTCAATTTTGAGAAAATGTCTTCCAATGCCATAGACTCTCCGCTTCGCCGATCGTGGAGAGGGAGTTTAGTTTCATTCTAGCATCAAGGGGTGATTATTTCGAGCACAAGAACCACTCTGTTTCTGTCTTATGAATGGAGTTCTGCGTAGATTCTGCGGATGCCGCTTTGGACCGGTTGTTCCTTTATGATGCGTATTCCGCCGATTCCGCCGGTCGATTTGACGTGGGGTCCGCCACAAAATTCTTTACTGAACCATTCCTTTGCAGGATCTTTGCCGATTGTGTATACGGAAACCATCGCTGGGTAATTTTCTTTAAAGAATGCCAAGGCTCCTGATTTGAGAGCTTTGTCTTTTTCCTCCACCGTTCTGTGCACGGGAAGGTCTTCTTTAATTTTTTGATTGACCACGGTCTCGACCTTGGCGATTTCCTCTCCAGAGAGCTTTCTTGGGTGTGAGAAGTCGAACCGAAGGCGCTCGGCGGTGATGTTACTGCCTTCTTGGCGAACATGATTCCCCAGTATTTCCCGTAAAGCCTTGTGGAGGAGGTGGGTAGCGGTGTGGAGTTTCACGGTTTCGTCCGATTTATCGGCAAGGCCGCCTTTGAATAATCCTTTTGTGGCGGTACGGGAGGTTTCCTGATGTTGACGTTTCGCTTCCTCAAAGCCTTTACCGTCAACCATGACTCTTTTTTGTGCAGCAAGTTCCTTTACCAATTCTGGTGGATAGCCGTAGGTCTGGTATAGGTCGAATAATTCGGTTCCTGTGATTGTTCCTCCCCCGACTTTCGAAAGCACCTTTTTCATTCCTTGAGAAAGCGTTTTCTCGAATTTGGTGATTTCGATACGAATGGTTTCCAGGATGCGTCCTTGGTTTTCTCCGAGATTCGGGTCAACTGTTATATAGGAGCCGCAGAGCTTATCGATGACGAGGTTGATGCTATTGTCAAGATCGATATCGGCAATTTTGCTATGGAGTGCTGCTCTTCTGATGAGTCTTCTGAGGACATATCCTTGGAGTTTATTTGCAGGCTCAAAGCCATCGCTCACCATAAACATCGCTGCCCGCAGGTGGTCTAAGATTATCCTGACTGCTCTTATGCTCTCCGGCGAGCTGACCACAACGACTTTTTCCAATGTTTTCCTTGCTTCTGTAAAGATATCAATATTGAATATGTCAGGTTGATTTTGGCTGGCGGATGCGATGCGTTCGAGGCCGCCGCCGAAATCGACGTTTTTTTGGGGTAATGGCTTAAACGAATCATCTGCCTGTTTTTCATACTGCATGAACACCGAGTTGCCGATCTCTACAAACCGACCGCAATTACAATTGAGGTGGCAGACTCTGCCAAACTTTGGGTCATGGGAAGTTTGAAAATCATAGAAAACTTCGGAGTCCGGGCCCCCAATCTCTCCCGGTGGCATGTTTGCCGGTATTCCGGAGCGTGACCACCAGTTTTTATCGGCTCCGTATGTATAGATTTTGATGGTGGGTTCGAATCCATCAGCGCCTTTTCTGGCGGGAGCATTGGTCTTTAAGACTTTTTTCCAAACGGTGACTGATTCTTCATCTTTTGGAACAACCGCATCTCCCTCAAACACCGTTACATACAGCCTTTCCGGTTTTAAGCCAATTTCTTCGGTGAGGAACTCAAAAAACCAGGGAAGTTGCTCTTTCTTAAAATAATCTCCAAGGCTCCAGTTGCCGAGCATTTCGAAGAACGTAATATGGCGGTTGTCGCCGACCTCGTCGATGTCTTCTGAACGAAAGCAAGGTTGACTATCCATCAACCGCCTGCCCATCGGGTGGGGCTCTCCCTTTAAGAAGGGAACCAGCTGTTGCATGCCTGAACTTGTAAACAAGGTCGTTGGATCATTGGGAGGCACGAGGGGTGCTTTGGGGATTTCTCTATGTCCCCTCATTCCGAAGAACTTGATGAACCTGGTGCGAATTTCGTTTGCCTGCATCTTTTTATTGATGCACCCGATTGTAGCAGATTCCTGTTTGGCTCCTTTTTCTCGCTTTGTCTCTATTCTACCTCGGGGATGGGGGTTCTGTTCAGACCGCTCTTCGGTTATCTCATGGGTCGTCCAGAGCGGGTGAAGTAGCGGACGACATTTCTCCCGTGTGCTTGGAGGCTTTCAATGTGGCTTACATCTTTTTCTTTTGTGCTTTCCTTCCTTTCGGACCGATCTTTTTTGGGTGACTGAATCAGCCTGTTGGTCTCTCCTTTTTCCTCAAGTTCCTCGTAGATTTCTTCAAGCTCGCTTAGCACACCATGTCCATGCTCCTGAAGGTAAGTCCTTAGCCTTCCTCCCTTTTTTGTGGCGAACATGAACATTCCCAAGGCTCCAAGGATCGCTCCCCAAAAGAGACCCGAGCTAAAACCGCCCCCATGTTGATGTCTTTCCTGTTCTTCTGTTTTTCCCATACTTCCCATCATCAAATTCCAAGCGGCATTTTATCTTTTTTTCAGTTCCCTTCCTTTGTCTCTTCGGACGTGTGGTTGGCTTTTTTCCTTCTTGAAAAGAAAAGCCCGATTGCATCAATTGTCTTACCGATGGATCGTAGACTCTCGATCGCTCCTCCCAGGCCCACTATCGGATGGGCGATAGACTTAGTAATCATCCCTACATCATCGAGCATCTTGTTCATCTTTTCCAACGAACGCCTTACTTCCCGAAGGATGTAGACAATTTGGACACCAATCACCGTCAGCAGCGCTGTCAGGATCGTGATGACAATCACGAGTAGTACTTGACTTAGATCGACCATTCGTCGCCTTCGTTCCTTTCTCTATCCATAATCTGGAACTTTTCGGGACTTGTCAATTGTAACTCTCTAGTTTCTACGTATTCAAAATGCGATTTATGATATACGAAGTGGTCTTTGTTCCACGGGGATATTAGGGAACCACCGTTATCGTCCGTTGAATGGTTCGTACTTTTCCGGAGCGGCTGGTCGCTTTGATCGTAATTGTTCTTGTTCCTTGAGGAAGAATTAGGGATTGGCTGAATGAACCGTCGGGATTTACCAACACTTCTTGATTATTGATTGTTAAGGTTGCCTGAGGGTCGGTTTTCCCTTCAACCGTGATGTCCGCACTCACTCTGGCTTGCTCCTCTGGCTTTATCACCTCAAGTTCTGGTGCTCCAGCAAGCAGTTTGTACTGATAGAAAAAGTAGGTTGCCAAGAGTATTGCGAGAGACAGAATGCCAACAATCGTTGTGGTCTTTGGGGTCCAAATGGCTCGCTTTTCGGTTGAGGGAGGAACCAGTTCTCTTGGGACTACCTGTCCCTTTATATTTTGGTCATAATCGCGGCGAAAGACGGCGAGGGCTTGATTGGGATCGAGTCCTACTGCATTGGCATAATTGCGAATAAATCCTTTGACGAAGGCTGCTTCTGGCAGGTTATCGTATTCGTTGTTTTCCAGCGCCTGGAGGTACTTGAGGTTTATTCTTGTTTTTTTCGCGAGTTCAATCCGTTTAAGCCCCTGTTTGAGGCGAGCGCTTTTTAGAATTTCTCCAACCGTTTTCATGGATTCTTTTTCGATTCCTTGTTTTCTCTTTAAACCCCGTTTCTCTTCTGGGAGAATATATCGAGAATTGTTATGATTTTTCTTATTCCTCGGAGGCAATGTGTTGGCGGGCAATGAAGGCGCTCGCGTTCTGAATTAGAACCTCTCGTGGCTTGGATCCGTCTTGCGGACCCACAACGCCGGCATGCTCGAGTTGATCGAGTACCCTTGCAGCGCGTGAATATCCAATTGAAAGCCGCCGTTGTAATAACGAGGCTGAGGCGCGATCGTATTCGCAGACTACCCGAACTGCTTCTTCGAATAGAGAATCTTTTTCCTGATCTCCAATATCTGCCGTCTGGGGTCTTGCCTTATATTTTGTGGTTACCTCTTCGGTGTATTGCGGCTTTTGTCCACTTCTCCTTAAGAACTCAATGAGTTTCTGGATTTCCGCTTCTGAAACATAGGTACCTTGGATTCTGGTTGGTTTTGCTTGTTCTGGAGGAATGTAGAGCATATCCCCTCTTCCGAGCAACTTCTCCGCTCCAGGCATGTCGATGATGACCCTTGAGTCGACCATGCTGGTTACGTTAAAGGCGATTCGACAAGGAATATTGGCTTTAATAAGCCCGGTTATGACGTCAACTGACGGGCGCTGGGTGGCAACAATCAAATGGATACCGGTTGCCCTAGCCATTTGGGCTAACCTTGTAATGGCATCTTCAACATCAGAAGGTGCGAAGAGGATAATATCGGCAAGCTCATCAATGATGATGACGATGTAAGGCAACGCTTGGAATCCCGACATTTCATTGTACCCTTCGATGTTGCGGGCGCCGACTTCGGCAAACATCTTGTATCGTTTTTCCATTTGTGCGATGGCCCATTTCAGGGCCGAAACTACCTTTTCGGGCTCAACAATAACGGGAGTCAAGAGGTGTGGAATTCCGTTGTACAATGTCAGTTCTACTCGCTTGGGGTCGACCAAGATAAATTTCACCTCCGAGGGCGATGCGCGATACAGCATTGTTGCGATGAAGGAGTTTATCGAGACGGATTTTCCACTCCCGGTTGCTCCGGCAATCAATACATGGGGCATGCGTCCGATATCCGCGACGACCGCTGTTCCTGATACGTCCAATCCTAGCGCAACGGAGAGGACCGATTTTGCCTTTTTTATCTGATCAGAAACAAGCATCTTTTTGAGGGTCACAAACTCGGGGGTTCGGTTTGGAATTTCCACTCCAACGAGGGCTCTGCCCGGGATGGGAGCTTCTATACGAATTTGGCCGGTAGGGGCCGCAAGGGCAAGGGCCAAGTCATTTTGGAGGGCTGTAATTTTCGATAGCTTTGTGCCCAGGGATATCTCCAGCGCGTACTGCGTTACCGCAGGTCCGGTGTTGACTTCAACCACGCGAGCTTGAATCCCAAAGGAATCCAAGGTTTGTTCGATGATCGCTGCATTTCCCTTGACATCTCCACGGTCCGCTTTTGCACCTACGGAATCGCTTAAAAGATCAAGCGGGGGATACTCCCAAACTTCCTGCTGCGGTCCCGGTGCGTTAGTCACAATTTGGGTTCCCAATTCTTCCTCTTCCCTTTCCTTCTCCTCCCGCTTTGCCTCGCCCATTTTGGGCCTCCGTTCTTCTTCCATGCCGCGAATCTTTATTTCCGTCTGAGCAAGGTAGGCCGGCCTCCGTTTTTGGCTCGAGAGCTTCGGCAGCTTTCTTAAAAGCTTTGTTACCGTTAGTAAAATTTCATCAAAAGGGGTTTCTGTAAAGATAATAAAGCCGATCGCAACACTTCCCAAAAGAATGATCACGGCTCCCGGCTTTGAGATGAGAGCCGCGATGTTCAGCCAAAGCTCCTTACCAATGTTACCGGCGCCCGTCAAGGCCATTGCCGAAATAATGAATAAGAGATTTCCCAAAAACACGTTCGGTTTGGTCACTTTCCATTTCAATTGGGTAAGCATTAAGCCCGCCGCGATAATGAGAAACGGGATGAGAAGTGAGGTCCAGCCAAATTGCATTGTGAGGAATGTATTTATGCGATCGAGAAGCACTCCTTGACGGGAAAAGGAAATAATGAGAAGTACACCTAGGGAAATCAACAGCACGCTTGCGATTGAATAGAGCGTGTCTTTGCGGAGTTTGAGTTTGAATGGCGCGCGGCGCCGACCTCGTTTTCTTCCCATGGTTAAACTTTTTTGAGCACGGCCTTATTTACCATCTTAAAACCATCTTAACCTGACGGAAATCATTATAGCAGCTTGGGGAGTTTTTGGTGTAATTGCTTCTTATGCTCTAGCACCGTTACATCCGGAAGATGATGGGAATGATCATGGGATAGCGTTCGAGTTCCTGAAGAAAGAGCTTTTCAAGCGCAGCCTTGATCCTGTCTTTGACTGTTCTCCACTCCTTGATTGGCGTTCGGAACTCCCGCAATGTGCTTGCGACTGTACCTTTGGCCTTTTCTAACAATGCTCCGGATTCTTTCATATAGACCAGCCCCCGGGAGATGATCTCCACACTGCCGGAGATTTGGCTAGTTTGCGCATCAACGGGTATGATGACCACGAGAATTCCTTCTTCCGACATCTGTTTCCGGTCCCTCAGAACCACTTTCCCAACATCTCCTATCCCCAGTCCATCAACCATGATATTTTTTAATGGGATGGTTTCTCCGATTCGCGCTTCCCGTCGGCCTTTTACCTCAATCGTCTGTCCTTCCTCAAGGAGAAAGACTTTATCCTGGGCGTAGCCCATCCTTGAAGCGAGCTTTCTGTATTGCACCATATGCCGATAGGTTCCTCCAATTGGGACCAGGTAATCCGGCCTCACGAGTTCCATGAGAAGCATCAATTCTCCTTGTGAACCATGCCCGGAAACGTGCAGCTCCCCGTTATCTTCAACATCGGCGTAGATTACCTCTGCCCCTTGGTGAGAAAAGGCGTCAATCGTCTCGTACACGGCTCGTTCATTCCCAGGAATGGCATCGGAGGAGAAGATGATTTTGTCCGTCGGGCGTACCTTGATGTTTTCGTGCTCTCCCTGTGCAGCGCGAACAAGTGCAGATCCTGGTTGGCCCTGACTTCCGGCAACGATGAGGCAAAGTTTGTCGTCTGGGACATGGCTTATTTTCTTTTTCCACACCAGCGCTTGACTTGGAAGTGTGAGGTAGCCAAGTTCCTCGGCAACGCGCACATTCTCCTCGATCGATCTGCCAAAGAGGGCAACACGACGCCCGAATTTTATCGCTGCATCAACCGCCTGCTGTATGCGATGGACATTACTTGACATGATCGTGAAGATCACTTTGCCTTTGACGTCTCGGATTTCTGACTCTAGCCGTTGGCTCAAGGTTGATTCTGAGGGAGAAAATCCGAACCGCTCACTTCTCAAACAGTCCGAGAGCATAAGGGTTACTCCGCGACGACCCATGGTGGCGATCTTTTGGAATTCTGGGCGGATGTTATCGACCGGCGTGAGATCGAATTTGAAATCGGACCCGTGATAGATGCTTGCTTCCGGTGTTGTGATAAAGAAATGCCGCGCATCGGGTACGGAGTGCGTTACCCGAATGGACTCAATGATGAACTGTCCGAGCCTCACTCCTCGCTCGTCGTCGATGATCGTGAGCTTCCGATTCATCCCAAATTCCTTCATTCTCTGCGCGGCGAATGCCGCGGTAAGCCGGGAAGCATACATCGGAAACTCGGGAAGCTTGGGAAGGATGTACGGAAGACCGGCGATATGATCATCGTGTCCATGCGTCAGGAGCATTCCGACAATTCGCTTTTTGGAATTTTCTAGGTATGTTGTGTCTGGAATGAGGAGATCTACTCCCAGCATCGTCTCATCTGGGAAACCAATACCACAGTCAACCAATAAGATTTCCTCATCGGTCTCATACATGAACATGTTCTTGGTGACACTCATTCCACCAAGCGGGATGATCTTTACCATACAAGCATAGAATACAGGTTAATAGTTCAACGTTACAAGTAAAAAGTTATCTATTTTCCCTTCAATTTGTCTATTGTCTTCCTCCTGATCATTAGAGGAGGGTTAATTGAAGGTTTGTTTGGTTCTCTTCAGATATTGCCGTTTTGTCATCCGTATTCCCGGGTTCACTTTGTTTTATTAAAGTCTGTAAAACGTTTGCTAATTTCACAAAATCAGCCTTATATGCTTCCATTATCTTTTGGTTTCGCAGTGCAGCGGCTGGGTGGTACATCGGAAAGATGATAATCTTTCGCCCTTTCCATTCCACCCGATGGGCCTGGCCATGGATCCTGGTGATATAGACATCAGGAATGAATTTTCCCATACTGAATCTCCCTAGTGTTGCGATAATCTTTGGTTTAATTATTTGAATTTCCTCATCAAGGTATGTCCTGTACGCTTCTATTTCTTCTGGAAGCGGATCTCTGTTCTGAGGAGGTCTTACCTTAAGGATATTTGATATCCAGACGTCCTCCCGCTTCAAGCCGTTCTCTTCGAGTGATCGGGTCAAGAGCTTTCCAGCCGGACCTACGAATGGTCTTCTTTCGACATGCTCATGATAGCCGGCTGCTTCACCGATGAACATAAGCTGCGCCTGCGGGTTACCTTCTGCGGGAACAATGTCCTTTACGCTCCTGGCAAGGGGAAGACTCTGGGCATCACTTTCCAGTCTTTCCATTACCTTTTGTAATTCCTGTTTGTTGGTCATGCTTCGGATTATTCCTCTTTTCAGTTTCTTTTTTCTTTCCGTTACACCTTCGGGATGTATTCTGAAATGTTTGCCTCAGTAAGATGCAATGTTTTTGTTTCTCCTTCAACGATCTGCTTTGCCACCTTGCGGGTTATTCCCTGGATGTTACGCTGTAGAGTTCGGATTCCTGCATCGAATCCCAGGGGCCGCACAATTTTTGGCCAGAGTTCGTCATCGATTTGAAGGTTTTCTGCGGTAATCCCAGACTCCGCCATCGCTTCAGGTAAGAGGTATTGCCGTCCGATGTGAATCTTTTCGTCATCACTGTATGCCGGCATGCTAATCGGTTCAAGCCTATCCATGACGGCCGTTGCGATGTTGGTGGTGTTGTTCGCGGTGGTGACGAATAACGCTTCCGAGAGATCAAAGGGAAAGTCAATATAATGATCGACAAAGGCGTAATTCTGTTCCGGATCTAAAAGCTCCACGAGGACGCCCATGATGTCCGAGCGGGCTTCTTCGGAAACCCGATCAATTTCATCCAAGAGAATCACGGGGTTTTTCACCTTGGCTCGACGTAAGGCTTTGATGACGTAACCCGGTTCCGCTTCCGGATACTGACGGGATTGCCCGCGCAGATCCCGCGCTGAACCCATTCCACCAAAGGGAATACGTGCAAATGGCCTTCCCGTTGCTTCCGCAATCGAATAGGCAAAGGTAGTCTTTCCGGTACCTACCAATCCCACCAGACAAAGAATCGGGGCATGGACCCGCTCTTCTTCTTTGTGTTTCTCGGATTTTAATTTTAATACCGCGAGGTATTCAATGATCCGTTCCTTCACCTCCTTTAATCCGAAGTGGTTCTTGTCAAAGATCTCGCGGGCTCTATTTAAATCCAGTACAGATTCGTTCTTTGCATTCCAGGGTAAATTGGCGACCCAGTCAATGTAATGGGTCACCCGATCATATTCGAGTGAATATCCTTCTGTCTGGGCAACCCTTTTCAGGCGATCCAGTTGTTTCTCTATTTCGAGGGAAAGCTCTTTGGGAAGCTCAGCTTTTTCGATTCTTATCCGAAGAGACTCAATTTCCTTTGCGAGCGGCTCCTCAACCATCAGGTCCTCCAATGGGAATGAATGAAGTCATTATATCAGAGCTTTCAGTGATTAACTGGGGGTAGATTTAGCGCCGATGAGGGTGAAAGGGCTTTCCGTGTTGACGGCCCTGAGGATGCTGCCACTGTTCTTTGGGGGAATTAAATCCCGGTTTTCTTTCGATTCCGGGGATACTTAAGTTTAATCTTCCCAGCTCGTCTATCTCTGCCACCTTCACCCTGAGCTTATCGCCGACTGACACCAGTTGGTTTGGATCGGAGACATATTCCTGCGACATCTTTGAGACATGAACCAATCCTTCTTTTCCCGGAAGGATTTCGACAAAAACTCCAAACGGTTGGACCCTTTTTACCACTCCATCAAATTCCTCTCCAACCTGCACTTTTCGGGTGAGGCTCTCTATCCACTCTACTGCTTTCTTTATACCTTCGGCATCTGTTCCCGAGATGGTCACCGATCCATCGTCTTCAACATCAACGGCGGCCCCGGTTTCTGCAATGATTTTTCGAATCATCTTTCCTCCCGGACCGATGACCTCGCCGATTTGCTCCGGCGAGATCTTTAAAATTTCGACTCTCGGGGCATACTTCGACAATTGAGCTCGAGGGGATGGAAGAATGGAAAGTATTTTCTCAAGGATGAAGAGTCTCCCTTGCCTGGCTTGCTCGATCGCCTCGGCCAGGAGCTTTTCTGTAATCCCTTTCATTTTGACGTCCATTTGAATTGCTGTGATACCATCCTTGGTCCCTGCTATTTTAAAATCCATATCTCCAATCTGATCCTCAAGGCCCTGGATGTCTGAGAGAATCGCGTATCTCTGTTTCTCCCCCATTCTCCCTTCGTAGATCAGACCCATTGCAATTCCTGCCACCGGTTTCTTCAACGGCACGCCAGCATCCATGAGAGAGAGGGTTGAGCCACAGACCGAAGCCATACTGGTTGATCCGTTACTTGAAAGGATCTCGGAGACAACCCGGATGGTGTAGGGAAATTCGTCCTCAGGAGGTATCATCGGTTCCAAAGCCCGTTCTGCGAGGGCTCCGTGCCCGATTTCTCTCCTTGAAGGCCAGCCCAGTCTCCCTACCTCTCCCACGCTAAAGGGGGGCATGTAGTAGTGATGCATGTAGCGTTTCGTACCCTCGCCCTCCATGGTTTCAATCCATTGCTCCAAGGATGGCGCCGCAAGAGTAGTTATGGTTAAAGCCTGGGTTGTTCCTCTTTTAAACATTGCGGATCCGTGCGTGCGGGGGAGAAGGCTGACGTCGCCCGTGATTGGCCTTATTTCGTTCGTCTTCCTTCCATCGGGACGTTTCCCACTTCCAAGAATCATTTCTCTGGTTTTGTGCTTGACAAGCTTTACCAGCACGTCTTTTACTTGCGTTTTACTCAATTCGGGTTCCTTTTCTGTGATCTGAAGCGTTACGGCATCGAAATCTGGTTCTCCCTGCTGTCCTTCTGGTTCCGTCAGCGTCTTTACCAATTCCTTTGCATGCTGAGTCACTTTTTTCACAACTTCTGGATCTTCTTTCTTTTTCGGAATGGCTTGCTTTTTCTTCCCTACTTCTTTTACGAGCTTGTTTATCTCTTGAATGATTTTATTGATTTCGAGTCTGGCCGCCTCGAAAGCGCTTAGCAGGGTTTTCTCCGGTATCTCGTTGGCCCCTGCCTCCACCATCATGATAGAGTCTTCTGTGGCGGAAACGACCAGATCAAGATCAGAGTATTCCCGTTCAAGGTGGGTGGGGTTTATGACAAAGTCCCCCTGGTTTGGTTTCTCTCCTTTTATGGGGTTTACTGGGCTTTGCTCGTCCTTCATTTCCTGATGAACCGTCTCAGGGTGTTGGGGGTTGGTGTTTTTCCCTTTGGGAATAAAGCCAACACGGACCGCGGCAAGTGGTCCGTCCCAGGGAATGTCGGAGATTGCCAGGGCTGCTGAAGTGGTAATGATTCCTAGGATGTCCGGATCGTTTTCGGCGTCCACAGATAGCACGGTGAGGATAACCTGGGTTTCGGCTGCATAGTTTTCCGGGAACAACGGGCGGATGCCTCGATCGACGAGCCTTGCATTGAGAATTGCATCGTCACTCGGCCTGCCCTCTCTCTTTACCCAGCGAGAGCCTTTAATCCTGCCTCCAGCGTAGAGTTTCTCCTGATATTCAACCGAGAGCGGGAAATAACCCAGATCTTCTCTGATTCCTCCCGAAACCACGGTTGCCAAGATCATGGTATCACCATACCTCCCAAGCACTGCAGCGTTTGCCTGCTCGGCAAACCTTCCTACTTCAAGTTCGAGGGTTTTTCCTCCGATCTCAATTGTTTGTCGTACCACTTTATCCTGGCGTTCCATAATCAATCCTGGGGAAGCTTTCTCTAGAGGAGGAAAGCTTGTTATACAGTTCTTTCTTTTTTACGGAGCTTTACTTGGAAAGTCCGAGTTTGTTTACGATCTCTTTGTACCGAGCTTCGTCCTTTTTGAGTAAGTAATGTAACAACCGTCGTCTCTTGGAAACCATCTTTAAGAGTCCCCTTCTTGAATGGTTATCTTTGGGGTGATCCTTGAGATGTCCAGTGAGTTGGCCGATGCTCTCTGATAGAAGTGCTACCTGAACTTCTGGGGAGCCCGTATCTCCCTTTCCGGTAGCGAACTTCTGAATGATTTTCTTTTTCTGATCTGCGGTGAGTGCCATGGTTTGTATGGAGGTATTTTACCAAACTTTCTTTCTTCTCTAAAGAGGTCAGTCCACTTTCGATGAACCTTTATAGATTTTCGGCTTATTAAGCCAGTCTGGCTGGGGTTTTACACTCTGCCAACTTCGACCATCCTTTATCCCCTGAATTCCCGGGGTTCCCGGCTGGGGATTTCGTGTTGCTCCTTCTCCATGGGTTGTCTGGGTTATCGGTTGTCTGAATTGTCTGGATTGATCTCCCGTATCCCTTGTCGGTTCCGGAAGAATACTCGAAGGGGTGGAGATGTCGCTCAAATTTAGTTCTGGTTCAGCTAAGCTTGTGGGAGCAATCCCTGGGGGGGCCTGTGGCACTGGTCCCTTTCCTTGAGGGACAAATCTTCCTTGGTCGCTTCGATCTTGAGAAAAAGCTGGAATTCCTCCTTGAACCCACGGTCTTGACGCGGGCATTGGTTGTGTGCGCCTGGCTCCGGAACGGAGAAGCTCTGCAACTGTTTCAAAGGTCTCTGGTCCGGCAAATGGTGCCTGGAAATTCTGGGTTTGTGCTTCGATACCTTTGAGTAGGTTTCCCGCAATGTCCACATCCATCCGTAAGCCAAGCTGCTTTATCAGATTGAAGATCAGCTCGCAGATCGATCCTTGAGACGACTCCACGACGTTCACTTGGCCGAATTTGGTGTTTGCCTGCGATTTGTCGATATTGATGACCGCGGCTTTGTTGAATGCTTCTCGTTCCTTCTCATAGAGCTCCCCCAAACCCTCCAGTCTCTGGGCACCAATCACGACTATCACTTCTGCCTGAATGCCTTCGTAGGAAAATTCGACGCTTTTGGTATCCAGAGGAGGATATCCTGATTTCGGTTGGATGACGAGGTTAAATTTCCCGGCGTCGACGTTATAGCTTACCTTTTCAATGGAATCTTCCTTGTAGTCGAAGGCAATGGTGAGATTCCGGTTGCCGACTTTATCGGAGATCTGATCGATTCCTACCAGACGGTTGTACTCTACCCGCATCTTCGTCGGGCAGCCGATCACGACGCTTTTCCCCGTTTCCTTCAATGCCAGATACAGTCCCAGCCCGGCGGCCGTAGTATCGAGGCTTGGATTTCCAGGGATGAGAACAAAAATGCTCTTGGCACTGTCAAGAGCTTTCTTGATTTCCTCAAGATGTTCTTGGGCAATCATGTTTCCTCAATTTTTCTATAGGATATTATCACATCTCCGAGTTTAAAGTCAACTTGGGGCTTGAGGATGATCCCGCACTCGGTCCCCTGTTTGGCACTCTCAATCTCTTCTTTGCCACGGTGAAGTGATTTGATCTTGGCATCCGATACCCGTTCTTCTCCTCGCTTCAGATGTATTGGTGAGATTTTTTTTATCTCACCGGTTTTTACCTTACATCCGGCAATGTGTTCCCCGTGAATTTCAAACTGGGCGATGATGACCGCCTCTCCGACGATCTCTTCATCGATGGTCGGTTCAAGCATTTTTAAGACTTGCTTTTCCAAATCCTCAAAGAGTTTGTAGATGATATTAAAGGTTTTGATCGTCACTTTCTCTGCCTCGGCGAGTTTCTTTGCCGAAGGTGTCACTTCGGTATTGAAGGCATAGATTTTTGCTTCTGTGGCGGACGCTAAAAGCACGTCCGATTCGTTTACTTCTCCTATCCCAGACCCAACAATTTCCACTTCCTCGCTTAAGTTGGTCGTAATCGCCTCCAGTGTTCCTGCGATGTCTGTTTTCAAAATCACGTTCACCGTTTGTTTTTCCTTTTGTTCCTCCCCTTCGGCTGTCTCATCCTCCTTTGCTTCCTTGTTTGTCAGCGCTTGTTTTGGCTGCTCTTTTTCAGTCTTTACGATTTCCAGTTTTTTTTCTTCCCCTCTGATGGTCTGTCCAACGCCGGGAAGTTTCTTCCATCCCAACACTTCCACTGGAGTTGCGGGGCCGGCTGTCTCGACTGGCTTTCCATCCGCATCGGTAAGGGCTTTTATCGTTATGGTTTGATCGCCGAGGGTCATTTTTGAACCAACCTTCAGTGTTCCATTTTTGACCAGCAAGGTAGCAAGGGGGCCTTTCCTTCTGTCTTGACGCGTTTCTATCACAACTACATCAAGCTCCCCTTGAGGATCGGCGCGGAGATCCTCAAGATCGGAAACAAGGAGGATCATTTCTAGAAGGTCACCTATCCGTTCCCCCGTTTTTGCGGATACCTCAACTAGAGGGATTTTCCCGCCGTAGCTTTCTACTACCACGTCTTCTTCCGCCAGTTGCCCTTTGACGCGTTCCACGTTGGCTTCTGGAAGATCGATCTTACTCACTGCAACCAAGAAGGGCACCTTGGCAGCGCGAATGTGCTGCAGGGCCTCCCGCGTCTGTGGTTTTACCCCATCGTTTGCGGCAATGACCAAAACGACGATATCGGTCACTTGAGCTCCGTGGGCTCGCATCTTGGAAAACGCGGCGTGCCCGGGAGTGTCAATGAAGGTTATCCTTCTCCCTTTGTATTGAATTTGATAGGCACCGATACTTTGGGTTATTCCTCCGTGTTCAGAGGCCACGACATTCGTCTTTCGGATCGCGTCCAACAGTGTCGTCTTCCCATGGTCAACATGGCCCATGAAGGTTACGATGGGTGGCCGCCTATTTTTCGGAGAAATGGAGGTCGATTCTGGCTTCCTTTTCGGGGGAGGGGACGATTGGCTTGATTGCGGTTTGGTTGTAGTGGTTTTCGATCTGGTTTTCATCTTTTCTGAGCATCCATCCTTCTTTTACTCTTTCTTTTCTCTCCGGTATTCTTCGTCTATCCTGGTTTCCCACAACGCGAATCGGCATGGCTATCTCTTTTTTCTTTCCCCTTTCTTGGGGTACTGGTGAAAGAAGTTTTGTTATTGGGCGAGTCTCTCCTTGATTTCGGCGATTGCCTTGGGGCCAAGACCTTTGATGTGTTTTAGTTCTTCTTCTTTCCTCTCTTTGAGTGATTCAAGGGAAGTAATCCCAGCATCCACCAGGACTTTTCGAACCCTGGCTGTGAGTTTTAAGGAATCAATTTCATATTCCTCTTCGCCGGTCACCGAGATCGCTTTCTCCCCTGATTCTCCTTGAATGTCGATTTTATATCCAGTGAGTTTAGCCGCTAAGCGCACGTTTTGGCCTCCCCTGCCGATAGCTAGTGAGAGTTGATCGTCTGGAACCGTGACGGTTGCTTTTCTGCCATCCTTTTCTATCTCAACCTTGATTCCATCGGCCGGAGCGAGGGCTTGGGCAATAAAGGTCTGGGGATTGTCCGCATATTGGATGATGTCAATCTTTTCTCCCGCCAGTTCGTTGATGACCGCTTGAACCCGAACCCCGCGTTGTCCCACACATGAACCAACCGGGTCGACACCTTCTTGAGTTGACGTAACCGCAATTTTTGTACGGTTTCCTGGTTCTCTGGCAATGGCCTTGATTTCTACTGCTCCGGAGGTGACTTCGGGAACCTCGCGCCGGAAGAGTTCTTCAATAAGCCCGGGGTGGGCTCGAGAGACAATGATAGCCTTTCCTTTCAGGGTCTCCCTAATATCGGCGATGTAGAACGCCAATCGCTGATTTAAACGATAGCGCTCGGTCCTGACTTGCTCTTGGGGCGGCATCACCCCTTGGCCTCGGCCAATGTCCACAATAATGTTCGGTCCGTCAAATCGGAGGACCATGCCACTCAAGATTGTCTTCACCTTCTTGGAGTACTCGGCGATGATGGCATCTTTTTCCGCTTCGCGAACACGCTGTAGGATGACCTGTTTTGCGGTTTGAGCGGCGATGCGGCCAAATCCTGGGGGAGTAACGTCTTCCATTTTTCCCTTTTCGCCTTTTTTAAAGATGCTGGCCGCGCCGGTTAACGGATCTATCTCCACCTCGTACTCGATCTCTTCCTCAAGACCATAGTCTTTCCGATAGGCGGCGAGGATTGCCACTTCGATGGTTTCAAGCACGACTTCCGGTTCGATTCCACGTTCGGCGCAGATCTGGTTTAAGGCCGATGAGAACTCGGTTCTGGCTGCGGTTTGTGTTGCCATAGGAATTAGCGTTTAGCGTATAGCGTATAGCACATAGGTTTTAATAAAAAAGGTGGGTTTTCCCACCTCCATAAGCGTTCTTACCAAGTAAGGAGTTTACCATGAATCCTTCCATTGGTCAACTTTTAGCTTGCACGCCGCATCGGGTTCGGATTGGCGCAGCGATGGTCTTTATGATGAATGTTTGGGAAGAACTTACTCAAGCGTTTCTTGGAACTTTCTGAGGAGATCTTTTTGCTCATGCGTGAGGCTTTCTGGAACGTTCACAAGCAGTCGGACATATTCGTCTCCCCGTCCTCCATGATGTAGGGCGGGAGCTCCTTTTCCTCGGAGTCGGATCATCGTCCCAGGTTTGGTTCCAGGGCGGATCTTGATTGTAATTTCCCCATCAACCGTGGGGGCTTTGGTATCTCCACCAAGAGCTGCGATTGGAAAGGGTATCGCGTGATTGACGAAGATATCCGCGCCATCGCGACGAAAGGTCGGATGTGGTCGAACGTCAAACGTCACATCGAAATCTTTAAAGCGGATGCGGGTACCATCATCTGCCCCAGGAGGAATTTTAATTCTGTGCTCTTTCCCATCAATCCGAACGATTTTTTCGGCTCCCTTGATGGCATCCATGAAATCAATGGTTAAACTATAGCGGGGTTTCTGAGGTTCTTGTCTGAACGGTGAAGCGCCGCCGAAGAAGGATTCGAAGATTTCGAAGGGATCGGAAAAACCGCCGAAATCAACACCTTCAAAAGGGCTTCCACCAGTTGAATAATAGGTGTAGGTGAAGGGACCGGACCGCTGGGTTTGACCTCCGAATCCAGCAAACGGCCCTCCTGCGAAGCCTGCACCCTGCTCAAACGCTTGGTGCCCGAAGCGGTCGTAGGCCTCCTTCTTCTTCGGATTGGATAACACCTCGTAGGCCTCGTTGACTTCCTTGAATCTTTCCTCGGCATCCTTGGCTTTGTTGCGATCGGGGTGGTACTCGAGAGCTTTTCGGCGATAGGCCTTTTTGATCTCTTCTGCGTGTGCATTGCTAGAAACACCGAGAACGTCGTAGTAATCGCGTTTGGTTGGCATGGGGATAATTGGGTCGAAGGTTCAGGGTTTAGGGAAAGGAAGAGAGACGATCACTTTATTCCTCTACCACCTCGCCCTCTTCGGCTTTGTCTTTTCCTTGTTCTTCTGGCTTCTGTTTCGAGCCTTCTTGCGGTTTGGCTGTCCCTTCTTCCTTCTTGGCTTGTTCGTACATGGCGGAGCCGATCTTCTGCAAGGCTTCGGAGAGCTCTTTGGCTGCAGAATCTACTTCATCTCCAGATGCATCCTCTTTGGCCAGAAGGTCTTTGACTTTCTTTATTTTTTCTTCAACGGCCGTTTTATCCTCTGCCTTTACCTTGTCACCGGCATCTTTAAGGGATTTTTCAGCGGTGAAGACGAGAGTATCCGCTTGGTTGCGGGCTTCGGCCAGCCCTTTCTTCTTTTTGTCCTCTTCCGTGAACTTTTCCGCCTCCGCTTTCATCCGCTCGACTTCCTCATCCGTAAGCTGGGTGGCATTCTGAATGGTAATTTTCTGCTCCTTCCCCGTTGCCTTGTCTTTGGCCGAGACGTTGAGGATCCCGTTGGCATCAATATCGAACGTTACTTCAATTTGAGGGACGCCACGAGGAGCAGGAGGAATGCCATCAAGAATGAAGCTCGCCAAGGATTTATTGTCCGCAGCCATGGGGCGTTCGCCTTGGACCACATGCACCTCGACTTGGGTTTGATTATCTGCGGCCGTCGAGAAAATTTGAGATTTTTTGGTCGGAATAGTGGTGTTGCGCTCAATCAGGGGAGTTGCCACACCTCCGAGGGTTTCGATTCCCAGGGTAAGTGGAGTCACATCCAAAAGTAAGACATCTTTGACGTCTCCAGCGAGTACCCCTCCTTGGATTGCAGCACCGACTGCCACGACTTCGTCTGGGTTCACTCCTCGGTGCGGTTCTTTTCCGAAGAAGTTCTTAACGAGCTCTTGGATTTTCGGCATCCGGGTCTGTCCGCCCACCAAGATGACTTCATCGATGTCTTTGGGATCGAGTTTGGCATCCTTGAGGCAATTTTTGACCGGATTCATTGTTTTTTGAATGAGATCGTCCAAAAGCTGCTCAAGTTTGGCGCGGGTGAGTTTCATAGTCAGGTGAAGGGGGTTTCCATCCTTGGCCTGAGTGATGAATGGTTGGTTGATCTCGGTTTCTTGGCTTGAGGAGAGCTCGATTTTTGCCTTTTCCGCAGCGTCACGTAGCCGTTGTAATGCCTGTTTATCTTTCCTGAGATCAATCCCCTGCGCTTCCTTAAACTGGTCGGCAATCCAATCGACAATCCGTTTATCGAAATCATCTCCCCCCAAGAAGGTATCGCCGTTGGTGGCTTTGACCTCAAATACCCCGTCACCGATTTCAAGGACAGAAATGTCGAATGTCCCTCCGCCCAAATCGTAGACAGCAATCGTTTCACCCTTCTTTTTTTCCAACCCGTAGGCGAGGGAGGCAGCGGTTGGCTCGTTGATAATCCGTTCAACCGTCAAACCTGCAATTTCCCCTGCCTGTTTGGTCGCTTGACGCTGAGCGTCGTCGAAGTAGGCAGGAACGGTGATGACCGCTCGATCCACCGTACCCCCAAGATACGCTTCAGCATCGACCTTGGCTTTTTGGAGGATTTTGGCGGAGATTTCTTGGGGGGTGAAGGTTTTCTCTTCAACTTCCACCACCGCCATGCTGTCCTTGCCCGATTTTACCTGGTAGGGAACCATATCTATCGTCTTTTTGACCATTTCGTCGGAGAAGCGGCGTCCCATGAGGCGTTTGATGCTATAAATTGTGTTTTCGGGATTTAAAATCATCTGTCGTTTGGCAACATCGCCGACGAGATTCTTGGTCGGTTCCACAACCGAAGGAATGAGGTTTCTTCCTTCTGCAGTTGGAATTACTTTTGGCTTCCCTGCCTCCATCACCGCCACCACGGAATTTGTGGTTCCGAGATCAATACCGATTATTTTTGCCATATCGTTTTCCTCCTCCTTTTTTCTCTAATTGCTAGGTGCCTGGTCTCCTTTTCCGACGTTGACCTTCGCTGGTCTCAGAACGTGGTCGTTTATGATATAGCCTTTGGTCACTACCTTCACTACTTTGTTCTTTGGGCCCTCTTCCATTTCGAGACACTCCATCGTTTTTGGATCAAATTCCTTGCCTTCGACAGACATCTCCTTCGCCCCTTCCGATTCGATCACCTGGCGAAAGCGGGTAAGTACCAGCGCCAGTCCCTGATCGTTCAGGTGAAGGCTTGCCCTTTCTAAATCGTCCAACACACTAAGAAATTTGTCAATGATTGTTACTCTCGCGAGATCAACGAAGGCTGCTCTTTCATCTTTTACCCGTTTTTCAAGGTTATGATAATCTGCGAGCGCTCGTTTCCAATTTTCTTCCAACTCTTTTATCTTCTTTGTCAATTCGTGGACATCCCTTCCGTTTGGTTGAATTTTTTTTCCCATGCCTTTTTCCTCCGGTTTTCCTCTTTAATAGAAAACCTTGCTTCCTGATTCGTTTGACGTTACTCTCTACTGCCAGTCTTGGGCGATTTCGTTTAAGAGGTTACCGAAGTACCTCACCATGGGAACAATATAGGGGTAATTCAGTCTGGCAGGTCCAATTACCCCGAGTGAACCATTCCGCGGACCCATTTTCAAATCGGTAAATACCAAACCGACTGGCTCAAAGTATCGGCTCCCTAGCTCCTCGCCAACCAAGATATGCACCGCTTCCTCGCCGGTTGCCTTTTTAAATACCTCAAGCAATGCCTGGCTTTCTTCCAGGAGCGATAACACTGAGCGGGTAACATCGATGTCGAAAAATTCAGGCATCTCAAGGATATGTGTATATCCGGCATGATAGACCCGGTTATCATCGGTTACCGCGATTGAAAGGGCACTGGTCCGCTCCGCAAGACATCGTGTCGCTTCTCGCAGGAGCTTCTCTACCTCGAAACGATGGTCCCATACCCTTTCCTTAACCGCCACTTCTTCGGAAACTGAGAGCTCTTTTTCCTTCATCAGCTCTCGAATGTACATCTTGATCGCTTGGGGCGTTGGGATGCGACCGGCTGAGGTATGCGGCTGTTTCAAGAGCCCGATCTTGGTGAGTTGCACCATCTCGTTTCGGATTGTTGCTGGAGATACGCCGAGGTTGTACTTCTTGTCCAGAGTTTCTGAACCCACCGGCTCTGCCGTTTCGGTGAACTCCTCTACGACACACTTTAAGATTTGGATCTGACGTTCTGAAAGATCCATATGTTTTCTCTTTCTGGGCAATGATTTTCTCTTATTGGCACTACCATATCATGACTGCTAATCATTGTCAACTCTTTCCTCATATTAAAAGCGTTGGCTATCGTTTGATGAGCCTGTTACCCTTTCATCATTTTTACGAATACTTCTTCAGGGATCGTCACTCTGCCAATTCTGGCAAGCTCCTTTTTTCCCTTTTTCTGCTTTTTCAGTAATTTATCCTTCCTGGTTTGATCGCCCCCGTAAAGCTTGGCGGTGACGTCCTTGCGGGCGGCTGGTTTGGTTTCTCTGGCGATAACCTGCCCTCCTATGCTGGCTTGGATGGGAACGGCGAACTGCTGTCTTGGGAGGAGTTCCTTGAGTTTTTCAACAAGGTCCCGGGCGACCGCAAGAGCTTTTTCTCGCACCACGAGGCGACTTAAGGCATCCACTTCTTTGTAATTCACCAATACCGCGAGGTACACCGCATCAACCGGTTCATATCCAACATGTTGATAATCCAGCGATGCATATCCTTGGCTTCTGGATTTTGTTTCATCGACGAATCCATCAACAAGTTCGATAAAGGGAAGTCTATAGATGATTTTGACCTGCTCTGAAAAATACTGGGTGGTTTGGTATGTGCCTCTCTTTTCTTCACAGAGTTGCATAAGGGGGCCAACGTATTGGCGGGGGGTGAATATGTTTACCTCCACCATGGGTTCTTTGATCTCTCGTATCTCGGAAGGATCCGGCAGCTCTGAAGGATGGTGGACCTTTATTCTTTCTCCATTTCTCTTTTCCACCACGTATTCCACGGTCGGTTTGGTAGGAATCGTCGTTATCCCTTGTTCCCTTTTTAGTCGTTCTCTCGTGATTTCGCCATGGAAGATTCCCAAGAACCCACACCTTAAGCCGCTGCCTAACGTCGGTTGGTAGATTGTCGTCAACGTCAGCGAAGCATCTGAGAGCTTGAGTTTTTGCGCGGCTACTTTCAATTCTTCAAAGGTCGTCTTTCCTTCTGGAAAAAGGTCCACAAAAACCACTGGATTGGGAGTCCTGAATCCCGGGAGAGCCGGGGGGATTGACCCTTTGTCTCTCAACCTTTGGGTGATTGTATCGCCAATTTTCAACGCCTGGATATCTTTCAAACCTGTTGCGATGTATCCGACTTCTCCTGCGTATAGCGTGACCACCGGTGTCCGTTGCGGAGAAAAGACTCCGACTTCCTTCACTTCAATCTCTTCCCCGCTGGCGCTCAAATGTACCTTGTGACTTACTCCAATCGTCCCATCGACAACCCTGACAAATGCAACAACTCCAAGATGCTCATCATAGTTTGAGTTGAATACCAGGGCGCGCAAAGGCCCTCTTGCCACTCCTTGAGGGGGTGGGATTTCTTTCACCAGGCGGTGAAGGAGTCCATCGATTCCATCGCCCGTCTTTGCGGAAATGTGAGATACTTCTTCCTCTCTAATCCCAAAGACTTCTTTGAGTTCTCTCAATATCTCGTCTATTCGTGCGGACCCAAGGTCAATTTTATTGAGCGTCGGGATCAAGGTTAAACCGAGGTCCATCGCTTCCCTGGCATGTGCGAGTGTTTGTGCCTGTATCCCTTGTGTGGCGTCAACTAAGAGGATTGTTCCTTCGCAGGCTGCGAGCGATCGAGATACCTCGTAGGAAAAATCTACGTGGCCGGGGGTATCGATCAAGTTTAAAGTGCAGAGTTCAAAGTTAAAAATTTCTTTAAGATTGTCAGGCAACTTGTATGACATGCGGACGGGAGCGAGTTTGATGGTGATTCCGCGCTCCTTTTCAATGGGGTTGCTGTCGAGGAGGCGCTCCTTTTGTTCTTTTGGGGCGACTGTTTTTGTGTATTCAAGGAGGCGGTCGGTTAAGGTGGTTTTTCCATGATCGATGTGGGCAATAATGGCGAAGTTCCGCATGCTCCCTTGTTCGTGGTCTTGGTGAACTGCCATTATATTCATCAATGGTTTTTTACCTGTCTTTATTCTTTCCTTGTGGGTGGCTTCGGAGAGTTAGCTTGTCGATTCTTCAATCCCAGGCGTTTCCAAGACTTCTTCCGATTTTTTCAGAATCTCTTTCCAATTTCCGATTCGACGCCCTAAGGCAATCACCTCCGTCAATTGCTCTAGATGAAGTACTGCCGAGAGGTTCAAGTACACCAGCACCCCTATCGCTACAACGCTTGTGGTTAAGATGATGAGGTTTATGGTTTTTGTGGTATCTAAGATGAAGCTATCAATGAGGCGCATTGGAAGCCAAAGGAAAACGCCGGTGACCATGGTTGCTACGATCATTTTTCCCATCGGAAAAAGGAATGAAGGAGTCATCACTTTCACCTTTCGATTCAGAAGGATCAGCAGAGAAATTGCTTGGAGAAGACTCGCTAGGCTCAGTGCAAGGGCTAAACCGACGACGCCAAAACCCATGACTCTTGTTAATACAATGCTTAGGATAGCGGTCGTTATGGCGCTTATCGTTCCCGTTGCGAGAGGCGTTTTGGTGTCGTGGGTTGCATAAAAAGCACGGGTGAGGACACCCACAATACTTTGGGTTGGGATAGAAATAGAAAGCAGTGCCACAGTTTTCCCGGTTAGGAGCGTGGCTTCCCATGGGAAATTGCGGGCACCAAATGCAATACGTACGACCGGAACTCGAAGGATGAGCAGGATCACTGCGGCAGGGAGCGAGAGGTAAAGCACCTGGAGTAGCGATGATTGAACGGTCTTCTGGAACTCCTCTCTCTTCTCGGAAGCAATCTCGGCACTCAAGGTTGGGAACGATGCTTGGCCGATTGCGGTTCCGAATAGGGTGACAGGCAAAAGGTAGAGCTGCCTGGCAAAATTAAAAATCGTTAAGGATCCCGCATGGAGAGCCGTGGCAATAAAGACGGCGATAAAGCGCTCCGCTTGCCCGATGACGAGGGTAAGGGATCTGGGCGGCATGAGTTTTCTGATCTCTTGGACTCCTGGATGACGAAAATCAAGACTGAACCGGTAGCGGAATCCTAATTTTCTTGCTAGAGGAATCTGGATTACCAAGTGCAAGAATGAGCCAATCACCACTCCGATGGCCGCCCCAAAGATTCCCATTGAAGGCGTTAATACTATAATACCGGTGATTATTCCGAAGTTATAGGCGATTGGCGCGAGGGCAGGAATCAAAAATCGTTGATGCGATTGGATGACCGCTGTCAAAAAACCTGAGAGAGTAAAAAAGATCTGGGCAATAAGCATTATGCGTAACAGCTGTGAGAGAAGTACGGTTTTATCTGGTTCAAGGGATGGTGCAATGAGAAAAGCGAAGTGTTTACTTGCCAAAAAAATGATTGTTATGAAGACAAGAAAGGCGATGGTTATGACCGTGATTGCTGCGGAGGCAAGACGAGAGGCTGCTTCCTCCCCCTTCTTCAATTCATGCGAGAACACTGGAATAAAGGCAGCGGAGAGAGCGCCGATAACCAACAACTGAAATAGCGTATCGGGAATGACAAATGCGGCGAAGTAGACATCCAGTTCTGCCTCGCGTCCACTAAAGAAGGTGGCTGCTAGCAAGCGGTTGCGCACCAATCCCAGAAGACCAGAAGCGGCATAAGCCACCATAATGACAAATGCGGCTGAAAGAATATTTGTCTGTCGTCGCAACAACAACAAGCGACCGTTTCTGAAAAAATTCGTTACCATCGATTGTGTGCAGTATACCGCTTTGCTCTTGAGATTTGAAGGATGCGTGATACAATAGGGAAATTACAAATTTCAATTACAGCCACTTGCACGCTGGTTTAAGCGGGCAGGTAAATTACACATCGTTAGAATATTGAGGTTTTATGCCAGTTCTCCCATCCGCAAAAAGAGCCCTTCGACGAGACCGTCGGCGAGCGGCAGTCAATCGTCCGATTCACTCAAAAATGAAGCGGCTTCGGCTCCAAGCCATGGAAGACCGAACACCAGAGCTTTTGGCTGCGGCATTTTCGGCAATTGATCGAGCTGCCAAAAAGCACGTCATCCATAAACACGCCGGGGCTCGTCTTAAATCGCGCCTTTCCTTGTCTCTCCATCGTAAAGGCTAATCCGTTTCTTTCTCCTTTGACAAGGCTCAAAGTACTCCATATACTTAAGGAACTATCATGGCTGCCCGAAAGCCAACCATTGATCTTCTTTCCCGCGAAGATTTATCTCAACGGCCGGTTGGTCGTTTGCTTCTGTGGATTTTAACTGTCGGGCGTTACATCGTTATTTTCTCAGAACTCGTAGTCATTTCTGGATTTATCATCCGTGTTATTCTTGATCGAAATCTCAATTCCATCAATGAAGATCTCCTTCGACAAAAAGCCATCCTCGCTTCTTATCTTCCAACCGAGCAACGCGTTCGCCGCGCAGCTCAGCAATTTGCGACCATCTCACGGATTGAACAGGAGCAGCAAGATCTCGGGAAGCTCCTCGAAAAGATCGGCCAAGTTTCCCCAAAGGATCTCAGGTTCTCCAATCTCTCCCTTGACCCTCGTACCATGGAGATCTCTGCTGTCGCACTATCTCCTTCGGGGTTTTCGACGTTTTTGGGGAACCTCCAGGCTGACCCAGGTATCGGCGATCTGATTCTTCAATCTGTCGAATCCGGCACAGCTCAAGATCCCGGTATCCATTTTCGTTTGACCGTTGAATTTGTGGGAGCACCATCATTACTTCAAACCCAACCGCCTCCCACTGAAGAGGAGCAGCTTTAGCAAAAACCCTTTATGTCTTTTCCGTACGAAGAAAATTTTCGCCGCTATGGTCGCTACTATCGGACCGCACGAAAGTATGCCCAACGCCCAGAAGTTCTGATTTCCACAAGTTTTATCCTTGCTCTTTTCACCATCTCGTTTTTTGCTATCGTGGCGATCAGACCGACGGCCATTACCATCGCTAAACTCTGGAGAGAGATTCAAGAGAAGAAAACCATCCAAGCCACGCTGGCGCAGAAGATCGCGAAACTTGAGGAGGCACAATCCACCTATTCTGCTCTTGAGGAAGACCTGGCGCTTCTCGATCGTGCACTTCCCGAAACTCCGGAGTTTTCCCGGCTGGTACGGGAAATGGAATATCTGTCTTTGACCCAAGGGCTCCAAATCGATGCAGGCCGCTATGAAACCCTTGAGCTTTGGGTCAGAGAAGCCAGTGCTTCTACGGAAATTGGAACGCATCCGTTCACGTTAGTCCTCCGCGGAACCTATCCTAAACTTCGCTCTTTTGTTTCGGATTTGGAACGACTAGACCGGCTGCTTTCTATTGGTATGGTGACAATGCAACCATCCCAAAAGCAAGACCAGCCTGGAATCTACGACTTAACGCTGACTGCAAATATTCGTGCTTTTTCATTTCCTAGCGGCCTCGATCTTGAACGCTAACGATTATGCCATCATCAGAACGATTGAAACGACAACTCCTTGAATTTGGAATCCTGACTTTAATCACGGTCATCGCGTGGATTGGGTATGGCGTGTACTCCGTCCTCACACAACCTGTTCGCACCAATGTGAGTAATGAGGAACTTCGTCCGTTGCCTCCACTTCTCACAACGGATCAAGTGGGCATTCTTCGGAACCGACTTAGCGTTGGCGATGATGTTCTTGAACAGTTTTCCCTTTCCCCTTCGGAAATTCCCAGCCCGGTCACTCTCCCCATTCCTCCCCCAACTTCTGCTTCACCTTCTGGTTTGCCATCGACACCTTAGTCTCTCTCTTTAAGTAAGTTAGGGTTGAGAAGCACTGGGATTTAGTGCTAGGATGGAATAACCCATGCTTAAGAAACGTATTCCTACTATTCTCGGCATCCTCTTATTACTGGTCGGGATCACCGCAGGGGTTTATCTGGTTGAACTTGGTCCTCAATCGCTTACGACCCGAGCCGGCCCAGAATATACCCCTTCTCATGTGGCGATTACCAATATCACCGATCATTCCTTTACCGTTTCTTGGCTCACGGAAACTCTATCTTTGGGTTTCGTTCGGTATGGGACATCCGGTACTGCCCTAGACCTTTCGGCGCTTGATGATCGCACCGAGAGCGAGGAGAGCGATCAAACCTTTATAACCCATCATGCCACGGTTGAGAATCTGTCTCCGAACACGACCTACTATTTTGAAATTATTTCCGGAACAGGAACCACAAGTTTTACCAACAACGGGGAACCTTATACCGCAACCACGGCTTCAACCTTTTCGCCTTCTGTCTCCGCCGACACCGCGTACGGCGCTGTTTACTTTCCCGACTTAAGCCCGGCTGAGGGTGCATTGGTTTATGTCACCCTTGAGGGAGGTTCTCCGCTGTCATCGCTTGTCGCATCCACCGGAACGTGGGGCGTTCCGTTATCTTCAATGCGAACCGCAGACCTTGCCTCTACTATCCAGTATGATCCTTCCGAGACGACGCTTACGATTCGCGTTGTTGGGTCTGATGGGACTGAGGTTGCGGTTACGACGACCACCGGAAGTGATACTCCAGTCGATGACATCGTCCTTTCGAAGATGTCCGAGGAGGTAGCCGAGATCCAGGAGGATGCAACCAGTTCGGCGACGACCAGTCAGTTCTCTCTCACTCCCCTTGCGGATCTTCCAGAGACAGAAGGCAACAGCGTCACGGTTGTCGATCCTTCTGAGGGAGAGGCGATCAATACCCAACTGCCAGAATTCCACGGGAGCGGCCCTGCAGGCAGTTCGATTACCGTGATTGTGGAATCAGAGCAGCCTCTCCAGGCAACGGTGCAGGTGGATGCTCTGGGCCAATGGTCATGGTCTCCGTCTGTTCCCCTCGATCCCGGTGAACACCAGCTGACGATCCGTTGGCTGGATCAGAGTGGTATCGTGCGCTCAATATCCAGGAGTTTCGTCGTCTATGCTCAAGGAGAGAGTTCCCTTCCGGCGTTTGAGTCGACTCCGTCTGCAACAGCGACACCGACTCCAGTTGAGCTGGCCGCCATTACCCCTACCCCAATTCCGACAGCCAGACCCACAACGTCACCACAACCTACCGTTCCCCCGACGATCACTGTCACGCCGACTCCGTCCCCGCGTCCGAGTCCTACTCCTGAAGCAACTACTCCCGCTCTTCCAGTACCAGGATCGGGAGCGTTTTCTGTCATTCTTATTCTCTCAGGGCTTTCTCTCACGGTTTCTGGAGCGCTCCTTTTGTCACGAAAATCCTTCCTTCTGTAAACGTTCCTTTTGTTTCGAACCTTCTCCTTTTTTCCCTGTTACAATACTGCTATCCACCTCATTGCTGGCGGCTCGGGCTCGCTTTGGTACTCACCCCGCGAGCTGTAAGCTTTAGGTTGGATGTTGTCTCTATGAGTAGGCGAACACGCGTAATATTTTAGGGAAAGCTCCATGCGCGTTGCGATCGTTGGTGCGGGATTCACGGGATTAACTTCAGCGCTTCGGTTGTCGCAAGCGGGCGAATCAGTCTCGTTGTTTGAGGCGTCTGATGCTCCCGGCGGGCTTGCTTCCGGATTGAGTCGCCCTGGCTGGGAATGGCCCGTTGAGCGTTTCTATCATCATATCTTCACCAATGATGCGGCTATCATCCGACTGGCACATGAGGTTTCCTGGCCTCCATTATTTTTCCATCCTGAAACCTCTGTGTATTTTGAAGACAGGATATATCCCTTTGATTCTGTGCTTGACCTTCTCCGCTTTCCGCATCTCTCTTTAGCCTCGAAAGTCAGAATGGGCGCCACTCTCGGGTTCCTGAAAGCCCTTCCTTTCTGGAAGCCTCTGGAACGGTTCACCGCCGATCGCTTCCTGCGTTTCACCATGGGAAGTGCCGGGTATACCACAATTTGGGAACCGCTCCTGATCGGGAAATTTGGACCCTTCGCTCCATCTGTCAATGCGGCTTGGTTTTGGGCAAGGGTATTTAAACGGACGGCGAGGCTCGGATATTTTCGGCGCGGTTTCCAGGGTCTGGCTGATCAAATTGTCGACTCAATCACCAAGCGTGGGGGGCGGGTTTTGACCAACCATCCCGTCGAAAACGTATCTGTCTCAAAGAAAGGCTTTGTTGTCCGATCTGCTTCTCGGGAGCAGCTGTTTGACCGGGTCCTTTTTACCACCAGCACCTCTTTGTTTCTTCGTCTTTTTCCGGCGCTTCCGGATCGGTACCGGTCTGGTTTGCAACAGCTTGCCTCTGTCGATGCTTTAGTTTTGCTTTTGGTCCTTCGAAAGCCTTTTATGGAGGGCGTTTATTGGCTCAATGTTCTTTCGCGGTCGCTCCCCTTTTTGGTTCTGATTGAGCATACCAATATGATCGATTCAAAGTACTACGGCGGGAACCACCTGCTTTACCTCGGGACCTATCTTCCGGCAACAGATCCGTTACTTCACCGTTCTCCCTCATTCCTTCGCCATCTGGCAATCCGGCAGCTTCTGGCAATTCGGAATGACTTTGATCCTTCCAATATCACCTCTTGTTTTGTCTTTCGGGGGCCGCAAGCACAACCGGTCGTTCCGGTTTCTTATTCATCCATTCTGCCTACCATTTCCACTCCCATTCCGAACCTCTATCTTGGAAATATGAATCTTGTCTATCCATGGGATCGGGGTACGAACTACGCCGTCGAACTCGGAGAAAAACTGGCTCGTGTTATCCTTCACCCGTAGTCCATGAAACTTCAGCCGTCAATCTCTTCCACGAGTTTCGCGTTCAAGAACCTTACCCAACTGTCAGAAGGGGCGCGGAACAGATTCGTACAGGCTGCTATGGCCAGGCTAAAAGCATGGCGAGACTACCAAAGTGACAAGAAAAATCAAGACAAACCTTCTGCAGCCAAACGAATTTCTGTTATGCGGCCCGCTCGGGATAAACCGTTTGCGACCAAGAAATTTCCGTTCCGCGGATTCAATAATGACGCGAACGTCGAGTCTTCTTGGAAATTCTGGCTGACACTTATCGTTCTGGTTGGCGGTTTTTTCCGTTTCGCAAAGCTCGATTGGGGGGACGGTTATTTCTTTCATCCTGATGAGTATCACATCAGCTCTGCCGTTGATAAACTCTCTTTTCCCTTTCAGATGGATCCCCATTTCTATGCGTATGGTTCTTTCCCCATCTATCTTATCTATTTTGCACGGGCAATCATCTTCGCCCTATTCCCAGATTATCTCTTTTCTCCCATACTGATAGGGAGATTCTTTTCCGCTTTCTTTTCAACCATTACAATTTTGTTTGTCTTTTTGAGCGCACGGATCACGTTTCGAAACCATACAATCGCTCTGCTCCCTGCCCTTCTGGCGGCGTTAACCCCTGGACTTATCCAACAAGCGCATTTTGCCACCCCTGAGTCCAGTCTGACCTTTTTTATTTTTCTTTGCCTGTGGCTGTGGCTCTCTTATCTTCGCACCACTCGTCCGGTCTTTCTTTATGTTTCCGCCATCTCCCTTGGGTTGGCTGTAGCTTCGAAAATTTCCGCTGTTTCTCTGCTTCCCGTGTTTGTGTTCCTCCCTTTTTTCAAGCGCGTTTTATCCTCTTTTCGATCTGTTCTCGCGGGCATAGCTCGCTTGGGTGTTTGTCTCCTTCTTGTCCTTGTTTCGTTCCTATCCGTCTTCCCCTTTGCTCTTTATTCCTTCAGCGCTTTTTCCTCTTCCCTTTCTTATGAGATCGGTGTCGGAAGAGGAGAGCCGATCGTCTTTTACACACGGCAGTTTATCGATACCGCTCCGCTCCTGTTTCATACTATGCATATCCTCCCCTATGCTCTTGGGCCGGCGATGCTTGGATTTGGAGGTGTCGGATTCCTGATTGTGGTTTCTGATATCTCTTTGCTGAGGTTTGGTACAAAGCGAGACAGGGTCCTCTGGGGTTTGCTTGTTATTGTTTTTCTGGCTTTGTTTCTCCCTCAGATATTCCTGTTTGCAAAATGGACACGGTTCATCGCGCCCTCGTTTGCCTTTTTTTCTTTGTTTTCGACCTATTTTTTCTATCGGATCAGTCCTTTCCTCAAGTCGCAAGCTTTGGGGGGGGTGATTCAATCGGTTGCCTGTCTCGTTCTCCTTCTGCCCACCATTTTTTGGGCGCTTGCGGTTTCTTCCGTCTATTTCCGGCGAGATGTCCGCGTCCTTGCGACAGCGTGGGTCGCCCAACAGCTTCCGCCACGTTCCTTCCTTCTTACCGAATCTGGCAACATCCTTGAAGTCCCTCTCTGGGGTGAGTTTCGCAAAGACGCATTTGACTTTTATGAGCTTGAACACCGAGCGGATCTTCAAAGACAGCTTCCGACTCTTCTTTCACAAGCGGATTATTTCATCGTCCAGAGCCGGCGCATCTTTTTCAACCATCAGCGGCTTCCCGCACAATTTCCTTTTACATCTCGGTTTTATGATCTTCTCTTCTCCGGCTCCTTAGGATTCGAGTCAATGGCTACCTTTTCCTCCTATCCGAGGTTATCCTTCGGTCGGGCAACCATAGAAATACCTGATGAAGTAGCCGAAGAAACGTGGTCGGTTTTTGACCATCCGGTGGTACGGATTTTTCGGAAGAGCGTTTTATTCACTGAGGCAGAATATGAAGAGCTTCTCACTGACTAAATCCTTTCAAATCCCAATCATTCTCATTTTTCTCATTTCTATGATCTTCCGGCTCTATGGGCTTAATTGGGACGGGGGACATCATCTCCATCCGGATGAACGGTTCTTAACGATGGTTACCCAAGACATTTATTGGCCTCGCTCTGTCTCTTCCTACCTTAACCCCGCACTATCTCCCTTGAATCCCTACAACGTTGGCTATCCGTTCTTTGTCTATGGCATGTTTCCGCTTATCCTGGTGAAATTCATTTCTGACCTGATCACCCTCGACCATTTCTCCTACAACAACATTACTTTGGTCGGTCGTGTGCTGGCTGCGACGTTTGATGTCGGAACACTCCTTGTCGTTTATCTCATCGCGCGACGCACTTTTTCTTCACGCATAGCCCTGTTTTCCGCCCTGTTCTACGGTCTATCTGTTTTGCCTATTCAACTCTCACATTTTTTTACCGTCGATCCGGTCATGGTCTTTTTCCTTGTTCTTTCCTTTTTTCTGTTGCTGATTTTCCTTGATGGCCGGCGGCAATGTTTTTCAAGTATTGGGCTTGGTATTTCATTCGGGCTTTCGGTCGCCAGCAAAATCTCCGCGGGTTATTTTCTTGCCATTATTGGACTTGGGTGGCTGGTCGTTTTTTTGAGAACGAGAAAGGTTCTTCCAACAGTTCTTGGCGCCGTTTTATTCGTCTTTTTTTCTTACAGCACCCTTCGTCTTGCGGATCCACGGATGTTCACCTCCCCCTCGTTTTTTGATCCACGACCTAATCCCCAATTCCTTGCCAACCTTCGCGAGCTTCAAGCGCTAAACAATCGTTTTGCGTTCTTTCCTCCTTCCATTCAATGGATTCCGACCAACCCTATCTGGTTTCCTTTTATGAATATTGTGCTTTGGGGATTTGGCCTGCCTTTAGGCATTTTCGTGGTCTTGGGTCTTGTTGCTTCCCTGCGGTTCTTTACTATGACTATCTTGTTGCCTCGCCGTATTCCCCGCATCCTGAAGCTTTGGCCAGAGCATCTAGGTCATTTGTTTCTGCTTACGTGGGTACTTTTTCTTTTCATTTCTCAAGGTATCCAGTTTGTAAAAACTCTGCGGTATTTTTATCCCATTTATCCGTTTTTTGTGATCTTGGCTGCTTGGTTCTTTGACAACACGGTGGTTCGGCGATCTTCCCACATCGTTGTTATTGGGTTCTGCGTTATCTTTGTGATTTATCCAGTTTCTTTTCTTTCCATTTACTCCCGTCCCCACTCGCGCGTGATGGCTTCCGAATGGATCTACGCCAATATTCCCACCGGGTCTGTTCTTTCATGCGAGCATTGGGATGACTGTTTGCCGCTCGGTGCTTCGGGGAGGTCCAATGCGCTTTATCAGACTGAAGTGCTGCCCCTTTTTGATCCTGATACCCCCGAAAAGTGGCGGAAGATCAATCGTCAACTTGAGAATGTGGATTATCTGATTCTCTCCTCTAATCGTGTCTGGGGTTCCATTCCGAAGGTACCGGAGAAATTCCCTCTTACCAGTCAGTTTTATCAGGATCTGTTTGCCGGGAAGTTATATTTCAAGAAGGTTTTTGATCTCACGTCTTACCCTACCATTCCCCTTCTCAATATTCCCATTCCCGATGATTCTTCAGAGGAAGCGTTCACCGTCTATGATCATCCCCGGGTGATCATCTTTCAAAGAATGCAATAACCTGTTATTCAGATTATGTAGTCTCCATGAGTGATTCTAATGCGTCCATTGTTCGTTGGTAGTCGAACTTCTTTTGGATCTCTTTTTTTGGCCTGATGAATCTTTTTCTATTGGTGATAACCTCAGCGATGGCTTTTGCCAAGGCTTTGGTGTTTCTCGGTGGAACTAGCTTTCCCATTCCCGTGAGAGATATCGGTATCCTCACTCCGGGAAGATCGGTTGCGACCACAGGACATCCGTGCATCATCGCCTCAACTTGGACCATCCCGAATGCCTCCAGACGTTCGGTAGACGGAAGTACCAGCACATCAATTGTCTTGTAGAAGCTCGCCATTTCCGCTTGGCTGAGCGGGCCAAGGAATGTCAGGTTCTGCTTCCATTTTTCCAAGTAGCCCCCGAGCAAACTTTTGTAGTCCACGCCGATCACCTCCTTAAACGGCCCCGCGAAAATCAGCTGTACGTCTCTCCCAAGACTTTTTCTGAGGGAGGGTAGGGTTTGGAGCAAATGATGGAGCCCTTTTTCCCTGGATACTCTTCCGGCAAATCCGATCTTCACCTTTGCATCCTGCCAGTTTCCGGATAGATTGGCCGGGGTTTCCAGTTTGACAGGGGGGAGAATGTAGACAACCTTCTTTTTGAATAGTGATAGGAATCGCGAATGTCTGCCGTAATCCTCGGTGTATGAAATGATGGCGTCTGCAAGGGCGCCGGCAATGAATTGAGTAATCCAAGTTGCAATTTCTGAAATATGATTGACAAGACCCGGCCAACCGGAGAGGTCGCAATGGTAGGTCAGAATCACATTCTTTTTTAAGAGTTTGGCAAGGATTACCGTTATGAACGATTCGAATTGAGGAAGATGGCAGTTTACAATCTGCGATTTTCTCAGTGCTTTGTAGACTGCGATAGGAAAAGTCGGCATGACGGGCCCTCTTCCAATACAGACGGGAGTCCAGATCCTTGTGATGAGAACTCCCCGTATGATCTCTCTGGCTGGCAATTTTTTTCTGTACTTTGCAGTCAGGACTTCGACGGAGTGACTGCGATTCACCATCTCCTCGGCGAAGCGTTTGGCATAGATTGTCAGGCCACTGATGTTTGGGTGGTAGTAACTGATTCCGATGAGGATCTTCATGGTGCTTGGATCAGCGATCTTACTGAGCGGGTACCGTTCCAATGGATGATTCGAAGTTTCGGCAGTCTCGTGCGCAGGTAGTCTATCTGCGCTTCATCGTCATCGATGAACATCTCAAGCTTCAGCTTGCGGATCATGCTCTCTTTGAATCGATGCGGTTGTCTATTATTCAAATTCACATACACCCCCTGGAAGAGCCCAGCACAGTCATAGGTTTGCAGCCAATCTTTCGTTCTTCCTCTTAAAAAGCTGTATCTCCCTGAAATCACGTAGAATTCGTATGTTCCGGCGATTGTCCGGATATCCCTCAGATTATTCCAAATCGGCTGGCGGAGCAGTGGGTGATGGCTCAACCATCGAATGGAGCGCTCAAGAGCAGAGCTCGGATATCGGTAGGCGAGTTCTGTTTTAGTGCGTTCGCGGACCAGCCGGGTCAGCGCCCAGTTGGGAAGCCCTGGTGGTTTATCGATGATCACGCCGTCGAGATCCAGTCCGATACGGACCGGTCTTCGCTTGGTCGGTCGTTTCGAAAGCTTTTTTCCTTCCATCGTTCCTGCCTATTATACGAAGAAAGAGTGTTTTTCCCTACTTCCCGGCTGTCTGTTTCTGGTGATTGTCTGAGGTAACTGAGGCGTCCTCTTGTATTCATCTCTCTTCTTGTCACTCTGTATCTGATAGGATTGATGCGTGTTCGGGAGTATCGCTATGCCTGAATTATTGAGCGTCTTTTTCTGGTGGGGTTTGATCTCTTTCCTTGGTGCCTTGGCTTTTCCGTTTACTTTTTGGTTGTTCCGTCGCTTTTGGGATGGGGGATGGGCACTGGCAAAGATCCTCGGTTTGGTCCTTTTAACCTATTGGACGTGGATTGTTGGGAGCTTGCGGATCCTTCCTTTTGGGCCGCTTTCTTTGTGGCTTGGCGTTGGTCTGCTTGGTTGGTTTTCTTTCCAAGTCTTCATGAGATCGATTGAGCCGATACGGACGTTTGTTCGCGACCATTTGTCCCTGATCTTGTTTGAAGAACTCCTGTTTGGTGTCGGTTTGCTTGGCTGGGCATGGATTCGGGCACATCAGCCGGATATTGAGGGTCTTGAAAAATTCATGGATTTTGGATTTGTCAACTCGATCCTGCGCTCCCGTTGGTTTCCCCCCTTGGACATGTGGCTTTCGGGCAATACCATCAACTACTACTACTTCGGCCATTTGGTGACGGCCGTTCTGACGAAGCTTTCCGGCTTTCCCTCTTTTCGGACCTACAATTTGATGATTGCCGCTCTTTTTTCCTTGACGCTTGTTTCCTCCTTCTCCATCGGAGGAGCACTTACCCGCACGTTTCTTCGCATCCGCGATGCGAAATCTTCCAGAGTGCTTGTATTTTTAGGAGCCATTATTTCTGCGGTGACCCTGACCTTGGCCGGAAATCTCCATACCATCATCACCGTTGTCAACAAAGGGGCTTCTTCGTACTGGTACCCTGACGCTACCCGCTATATCCCTTTCACGATCCACGAATTCCCGCTCTACAGTTTTGTTGTAGCTGACCTGCATGGCCATGTTTCAAATATCCCATTTGTTCTCCTCATGGTAGGGCTCATCTTCAGTTTTGGGATTGAATTGTCTTTGAAACGGTTTTCCCTTCCTTTCTCCTCTTTCTTGCTCCGCTTACTGGCCATCGGGTTGACGACTGCCGTACTTTTCATGACGAACTCCCTGGATGCGCCGATTTACTTCTTGCTCTTTATTGTCGCTTTAGTGAGTTCGGGTCCGCGTCTTTCTTTTTTACGACGCTCTGCCTCAATCATCTTCGTTTCGTTTTACGTCGTGCTGATTTCTGCTTTTCTTTTTTCTCTCCCCTTTTCTCTCCGGTTTCATCCGTTTGCTCAAGGCATTGCGTTGGTGACTACTCGCTCATCTCCCCGTCAGCTTGGCGTCCTTTGGGGGTTTTTTCTCCTTGTTGCCTTTGTTTTTCTCTCTTCCTTTATCCGTCATCCCAACCGATATTTTCCAGATCGCCCTTCCGGTCCGGCGCGCCGGTTTCTCCTGAGTCTTCTCGGAGTTTCCTTGATTCTGGTTGTCCTTCCCGAGGTCATCTATATCAAGGATATCTACGTTGCTGAGTACTATCGAGCAAATACCATGTTTAAACTGGCGTATCAGGCCTTCATCATGATGGCCCTTGTTACCGGGCCAGTTTTTTCCGGTTTGCTCTGGAATCTTTGGACAGCGAGGGGGCGAGGGCTTCGTTTCTCCCTGCTTGCGGTCGTTTTCGTGTTTCTCTTTGGCCTCGGCAGTGTCGTCTCCTATCCTTACTTTGCAATACGCTCTTACTACAGTTCCCTCAAGCATTTCCGCGGACTTGACGGTCTTGCCTGGCTCTCCGCAAAGTACCCAAATGATGCCCAAGCCATAGACTGGTTACGGGAGAACGTCGAGGGGCAACCCGTTATTCTCGAAGCTGTGGGAGAAAGTTATACGAACTTCGCCCGGGTTTCGGCGAACACGGGCCTGCCGACAATCCTGGGCTGGCGGGTTCATGAGTGGTTATGGCGAGGGAGTTTTGACGAAGCCGGTCTTCGAACAAACGTCGTTTCAACGATGTACACGTCAGTCGATTCGCTTGAAGTTTGTCGACTTATCGATCGCTATGACGTGGACTATGTCTTTGTGGGAACCCTGGAAAGGAGTCAGTATCCCACGCTTTCCGAAGCGGTTTTTGAGCGACTTGGTACGTCCGTTTTTACTTCTGGAGATACCCGAGTATACCGGATCCGCAAGCCGTGTCGATCCCTGTCTTTTCATCTTCATCGGGCCTGATAGAAGAACCTCTCAATATAGGTGTGTATCTCCTCCCAACCATTGCGGCCGATGAGCACCCATTGTCCATTGTAGTTTGCCAGTGGCGGATGAATGAGAAGTCCCGGCTTTCCCGCTTCTTTATCTTCTTCTTCGATTACCCCATGACGGATATGTTCAGCCTGTGTTTTGAGGGCGAGTTTGGCCAGACTGACGTATTCCGTTTCCGAAAGATCGGTCTTTACTGTCCCTGAGAATGTCTGCATGAGCTGCCTGACCTTCGTTGGAGAAAGGAGTGTATCCAGAGACAATATCTTGTTTTTAAAGGCAATGAGTACCTCTCGCTGGCGGCGGGAGCGGGCAAAATCCGTGCCTTCTTCTCCTTCGGCATTGCGCGACCTGACATATTTTAAGGCTCTCTCCCCGCTCAATTCTTGGAGTCCTTTGTCGAAGTGAAGGTGTTCGTAGCGTAAATCCTCTGGCTCAGCCTCCTCCATTCCGGGAATGGGATATTTGTAGTCGTCAAAGCTCCGGGGAACATCAATCTCAATTCCCCCCACCAAATCGATCGCGGTTTTGAACCCGTCAAAGTCGATTGCCACCGCGTAATGAATGGGTTCTCCTATCACTTCCTCGGCAGCTGATTTTGCTAAGATGAGTCCACCTCCCTGCCTCTTTTGCTCTCCGAAGAAATAGGTGGCGTTGATCTTTGTTTTGAGTGAGTCGATCCAAATGTCTCTGGGGATCGAGAGCAAGGCGGTGTCAGCTGATTTGAGATCAATGGATAACACGATGATCGAGTCCGTTAACTCCGGTCCTTCGTGATTTGCCCCACCCATCCCGAGAAGTAAGATGTTGGTCCTGCCTTTGGTTGTTTGCAACACCGCTTGCGGGTCCCTGACGAGTGAGAAGGCTGCTTGGGGTCCTCGGAGAAGACTTCTTGCTACGGTAAGCAGGGGCCGTACTGCTTGGACGATTGAAATCACCGCGATCGCTCCGATTGTTACCAGCAGGACAGCTCGTACGACACTGCGATGTTTCGTTAAGCGACGTTTGATTTTTGCGAGGAAGTGGTAATCCATTTACGAAGAATTGTTTGATGCAATTCGGTTTGCCGCAATGACCATTCTGATCCACTCAGGCGCATTGAGGCTTGCCGATCCAGGGAGCACTCCGTCAATTCCTGGATCATCAAGGAATCTTCCAATGTTGGCTGCTTTGACACTTCCGCCGTAGATCACCGCTATGGCTTGGGTTTCATCTCTGATTGACGCAATCATCCGTTTTACTTCTTTAAGGGGGGCAGGTGTTCCTTTCCCGATTGGACCGAGTTGCTGGCTGATTGCTTCCGGGGGCTCGTACATAAAGATCGAATTCTTCCGGGCTTCTTCATCGAGAGCGATGACCTGTTGCCGCCAGTTATCTCGATCCACCGAAACGATCGGGGTTAAGCCATTGTCGAGTGCTTGGAGCACCTTTTGGGCGACCACCACTGCTGATTCGTGAAAGTAGCGTCTCCGTTCGGAATGTCCGACGATCACGTACTGTGTAAGTCCTCGCACCATTCGTGCGGTGATCTCGCCGGTGTAGGCTCCGTCTGCGTAGGGTGAAATGTCCTGGCAGCCCAGGAGAAGTCCAGGAAACTCTTGTCTCAGAAGGTTCAGGTGGATGAAAGGTGGACAGAGGATGACTTTTAACCCTTCCTCGATCCTGAGGTTTTCCCTCTTTACCTGTTTAATCCAGGTTTGCGCTTCTTCTTCAGTCTTGTTGGCTTTCCAGTTCCCGATGAGGTATTTCATAACGGCAAGTACCATTGCGGAGATCTCATGCGAAATACCCGTTTCTTTCGCCTGTTTCCGTGATACGATTCTACCATGGCCTCAGGGTTACTCAAAGCGCTCAACCGCGAACAGCGGGCGGCGGTGGCTTTTGAGGGTGGACCGCTGCTTATTCTTGCGGGGGCGGGGAGCGGAAAGACCCGTGCGATTGTGTACCGGGTGGCCTATCTTATGAAAGAGCGAGGCGTTGATCCTTCCTCTATCCTTCTGACGACGTTTACCAATAAAGCAGCTTCAGAAATGCGTGAACGGCTGGTGAAACTCGTCGGCACTGCTCCCCCCTTCACGGGAACGTTTCATTCGCTGTGCGCAAAGATCCTGCGCGAACACGGAACGTTGGTCGGGATTTCTCCGTCTTACGTGATTTACGATGAGAACGATCAGGAAGACGTTGTGAAGCAGGCGCTTACAAGCCTTGATCTTTCCGCGCGAGACTACAATCCCCGGTCGGTGCTGGGAGCGATCAGCTCAGCGAAAAATGAGCTCATCGGTCCAACCGCATATCCGCAATATGCCCGCGGCCATTGGCAGGAAACTGTATCGCGAATTTACCTTGCGTACCAGAAACTTCTGCGACAGAGCGAGGCTTTGGATTTTGACGATCTTCTGATGGAAACCGTCCGACTGTTTCAGAAGCAACCGGCGCTTCTTTCTCAGATCCAACATCGATTCCGTCATATCCTCGTCGATGAATATCAAGATACCAATCATGCGCAATACGTTTTGACCAAGCTCCTGGCCGGAAAGTGGCGCAATCTCTGCTGCGTGGGTGATTTTTCACAGTCAATTTACATGTGGAGGGGTGCGGATTTTCGAAACCTCATGAAACTTCAGCAGGATTTTCCCGATCTTACCGTCGTCAATCTCGAACAGAACTACCGGTCAACCCAGATCATATTGGATGCAGCATCGGGAGTGATCTCCCATAACAAAACCCATCCGATCCTCCAGTTGTGGACAACGCGGAAGGGCGGAGAAAAGATCGTGGTGTATGAATCCCGCGACGAAAAAGAGGAGGCAGGCTTTGTTCTTGCAATAGTCTCTTCGCTTTCCCGCTCCAATCCTTCGTATTCCTTCAAAGATTTTGCGGTTCTCTATCGAACCAATGCCCAATCGCGCGCTCTTGAAGAGGCGTTCATTCGGGCCGGCGTTCCGTATGTTCTGGTCGGAGGAACGCGGTTTTATGAACGGAGAGAGATCAAGGACTGCTTGGCTCTGCTGCGGGTTCTTTATAATCCGAAGGACCTCGTCAGTTATCGAAGGATAGAAAAGTTGGGGAAGGGAAGGTTGAATACATTCCTTACCTTTGCCAAAGTGTTTGAGGACAAGGAAAAGTATGCCTCTGCATCTACCCTTGATCTTTTGGATCAGGTCTTGGAGGCTACCGGCTATCTTGACCTGTATAATCCTAAGGATGAGGAGGGCCTTTCCCGGCTTGAGAACATCAAGGAGTTGCGTAGCGTTGCCGCGGAATTCCCATCAATCAGTGAGTTTTTAGAAAACGTCGCGCTTGTCGAGCAAGAACATCTTCCCGACCATCCGGCGAATTCTCAGAAGAAGCGGAATGCCGTCACCTTTATGACCCTTCATGCAGCAAAAGGCTTGGAATTTCCGATTGTTTTTCTCGTCGGGATGGAAGAAGGCCTTTTCCCCCACTCCCGCAGTCTGCTTGAATCGGAAACACTTGAGGAAGAGAGGCGCCTCTGCTATGTTGGCATCACCAGAGCCCGTGATCGCCTGTTCCTCACCTACGCCAGGCGCAGGCTCTACTTCGGAGCCTATGGGTCAAATATGACCTCCCGATTTTTAGCTGAAATTCCCCCTTCGCTCTTTTCTCAAGCTTCTGTTATCGTGCAAGAACATTCCGGCCTATGATCTCTCGTCCACCCCTCCGCGTTGTGCTTTTTAAACCTTATCGGGAAGAACAGTGGGTAAGTTCCGAGGTCTTTGCGAAGAGCCTTGCTTCCGTATTGGTCGCTATTTCCTCTTTTCTCCAGGTTCGCGTTCTCTCTCCGGGTGAGCGTTTCTTTTCAAAAGCTCTGCGAGGATTTAAGCTTCGGTTCTTGGTTCGTTATTTTCTCTATCCCCTTTTGGCTTTCTTTCGTCAGGATGAAATCAACCACATCCTGGATTCGTCGTATGCCCATGCCGCTCTCTTTTTGGATCCGCAGAGGACCATCATCACCTGCCATGACGTCATCCCCCTTCGCCTGTTCCGGATAAGGCGCCCAACCTGGAAGGAGTGGGTGAGGCTCAAGTTTTATCGGCTGAGCCTTCAGTTTCTATCGCGTGTCCAGGCGGTCGTTGCGGTTTCAGAAAGCACCAAGCGTGATCTTGTCGAGCTTCTTGGTATCCCGACCCGGAACATCCGTGTTATCCATCAGGGAGTGGGGGGTGAATTTCGACCGATCCGGGATCGGCGCATCCTGGATCTGGTTCGGAAAAAATACGAGCTGCCTTCCCGATTTATCCTGCATGTGGGTCATAACTACTACTACAAAAACGTTGAACTTCTGCTTCGTCTCGTCCATGAATTGCGAAATAGGGAGGAAACCGCCGATGTGTATTTCGTGAAAGTGGGTCCTGAGTTTTCCTTTGAGCAGCGTGAACAGATCAAAAAGCTTGGGATTGCAGACCGCATCGTCCGTCTCTCCCGTGTTCCGACTTCGGATCTGGTCGTTCTCTATAATCTGGCTTCACTTCTGGTCCAACCATCCCTTTTTGAAGGATTCTCGCTGACCATATTGGAGGCGATGGCCTGTGGCTGCCCGGTGGTCGCCTCACGGATTCCGACTTTCCAGGAACTGTATAGGGGTGCCATTCATATGGCTCCTTTACAACCTGAAAAAGATTTCTTGGCGGCCGTTAGCGGGCTGGTTAAGGATAACAAGCGACGCTTGAGTCTTGTCGGGCACGGGAAACTCCGAGCGGCACGGTTCACTTGGAAGCGGGCTGCCCGCGCCTATCTGTCTTTATACAGAGCAATCCACAAGCGCAATCCCGTTTTCGGCGCACGCCATTTGCTTGAAGAGCGGTCGCTTCTTGTTCGCGGAGGGATTTCCGCCCTCGTCTTTGGCGGTTTGGCAAAGTTTGCGGGAATTCTCTGGAGGCTTCTTGCCGTACGGATGGGAACTTCGGCGTTCGGTCTTTTCTCCATCGCTTTTACCTACATCAACATCCTCACCGCATTGGCAGTCTTCGGATTGCCCGTGGCTGTCATTCGATCCATCTCCTTCTATAAACGGAGGGGATCATTCCCTCAGCAAGTGGAAGTGCTCGGTTCATCGCTTGCCATCGTCTTCTCCATCGGGGCTTTCATCTTAAGCCTGGCATTCGGTTTGCGACGGGAGTTTACTGTGGGTTTCCTCAATCGAGCAGAGCTCCTGCCTCTCTTCAGCCTTCTGGTGTTTGCCATTCCTCTCCTTTCGATTTCGGAGGTCCTTCTCTCCGCTGTCAATGCAGTTGGTTTTGTCCGGCGCTTTTTTTTGGTGAAAAGCGTGTTGCCCGCAACTGTCAGGCTCATCTCTCTTTTGTTTCTACTTTGGTTTTGGAAGTACTCGGTTGATTCAGTTGCGATGAGTGTCCTTGTCTCTGCCATGGCTCTGTGTGGAGCTTCGCTATTTCTGGTGCTGCGGATTTTCCCCGGTCTTTTTCGGCAGCGCTTGCGTCTACGTCGGGAGTTCTTCCGGTTCTTACTTCCCGTATCAGTCGCGCACACCATTCAGTCGTTTTCTTCATCCATTGATATCGTGCTGCTTTCCTTTTTTCTTTCCCCTTCTCCGGTTGGCGTCTACTCGGCTGCCTCCGTCTTTCTCCCTCTGCTTCGGATTCTCCCCGAATCCTTTCTTGAGTTTTTTTCCAGTGCATTCACATTGGCTGCGGCGACCCAAAAAGCCCCTTTTGGCTTCTTTACCTGGTCCGTTAAGCTCCTGTTCATCCTTTCACTCCCCCCTTTGCTCTTTCTTCTCATCGGTAGGAAGTTTCTCGTACATCTTTTTCTCCCCCCCGAGTTTTCTGACACTTCCCCTATCCTTGCGATGTTAGCCATTGCTCTTTTCGTACGCTGGGTGATCATTGTTCCCTCGCGTAAGGTCATTGATGTCCTGGGGCGCTCGGATATTTCTTTGGGATTGACCATGGTTGAGGTGCTGTTATCGATTAGTCTCGGTCTGCCATTGATCCGCGCTTTTGGCATTACCGGAGCGGCTGCGATGATGCTGTCTGTATCTGGGATATTGGCCCTTTTGGCCATTTTTATCGTCTTTGGACTTAAAACCAAACGGATTGCCCTGAAACTACCGAGCCTATGACCATCGCCGTTTTCACACGCAGGCTTCCTGAAAATTTCTTGGGAGGAGCTGAAATCCATGCTTCCCTGACTGCCAAGGCGCTGGCGAAGCGTGGCCATCGGGTGTGGGTTGTGACGGGCGGACGGAGAGACGTTACTTTGAACCTGGGAAGATTGACCATCATTCGTCTTCAGGCATTCTCTTTCCCTCACTTTCTGCAGACACTCTTTCTTCCTTACTGGCGATTTCGGTTTCGCAAGCGGGTGAAGCGGATTGTTTCGGAAGCCGACATTGTCCACGCCTTTGACCTTGATGGTATCCTCCTTCTTTCTGGATGGAAGGAGGTTGAGTCAAAGCTGGTCGTAACCGTTCAGGATTACAGCATCATCTGTCCGGGCGGCGATCTCCTTACCATTGAAGATAAACCTTGTCACTGTTATGCCGATATGATGTTTCGCTGTCACCGGCGGCATGAGGGGAGATTACTTCGAAGGCTCTATTTTCAAATAGCCTATCCCATTCGCTTTACCGTTCGTTCGCGCCTGTTCTTGCGGCTCCCTGTGGTGGTTTTTATCAGCCGCTATGTCTCCCTACAGTTCAACAGAGTTTTTGGCAAGACACTTTTGGCAAAAACCGCAGTCATTGGTAACTTTGTCCCCGAGCGGTGGTTGCATACATCGATACGGAAAGGAAAACGGTTCGATATCCTCTACGTGGGTCGGCTGGAATATTATAAAGGTTTGGGTGTACTCCTTGATGCACTTGCCCTTTTGAAAAAACGCGGGCTGCCCTACCAAGTCTGTATCGTTGGCGCCGGTGACATCGAAGTATACAAAGAGCGGGTGACGGAGCTTGGATTGACCGCCAACGTTTCTTTTGCGGGAGAAGTGGCATATTCCGACATCCGAGCCTTCTATCTTCAATCTCGAGTCGTCGTCGTTCCCTCGATCTGGCCGGAACCGTGTGGGCGCGCAGTCATCGAAGGAATGGCAAGTGGCAGCGTTGTGGTGGCCTCAAGCAATGGGGGAACAGCCGAGCTTCTCACCGATAGAGAAACTGGTTTCCTCGTCCCGGCTAACGATCCTTCTGCTTTGGCAAATACCATCGGCCAGGCGCTTTCGCATTATCGTGAACTTGCTGGATTGCGACTCAGAGCTAGAAAACACGTGCTTTTGCATTTCGTTTCCCATATTGTCATTCGGCAATATGAGGAGCTTTATCGACGGATGGTCCGTTGATGTTCTTTTAAGATTTGCGTCGTGGTAGAATGCAATTCATCTATGCTGATATTGGATAAACGGAACCGGCTGTTTGGGAAAATCCACGTTCTTTTTATTGCCATTCCTACTCTTGTTTTTCTGTCTGTTCTCGCGTTTGTTTTTCTGTTTGGCCGTCCAGGGCTTTACCTCACCGTGCGTATCAAAGCCGGACCCGGGAATTGGTGGTGGGTTACCCCCCGACCTCCTGATTGGTATACCAGCTCGATTACCGTCGGAGACTTCGAAACCGATAGCTTGGGCAGAACCATTGCTCGTATAGAGGATGTTCGCGTCTATGAATCAGGCGGGGTGAATAAAGATGTTTACCTTCGGGCGAAACTGAAAGTATCCTATAATCCTTTAAACAAGAAGTACAAATATAAGGGTCAACCGGTCCAGATCGGCTCGCCCATCACTCTGGAACTGTCGAAAACGCTTCTCTCGGGAAACATCATTGACATGGAGGGTGAAAATGTCCCCTATGTGGACGATATCCTTGTTGAAAAGCTAGTGGCGGTGCGGATTGTTAATGCATGGGATTGGGAGTACGACGCCATCCAAATCGGAGAAAAAATGACCGATGGAGCCGGAAATATTATCGCAGAAATTATGAGTAAATCTCTGGCACCTCCGTCCTTCAGTAGCGCGAGGATATTACGACGGGAACTTCGTTTGCTGACTAATCCGTCTCAGTACGATGTTACCGTTCTCCTCAAAGTCAAGGCTCGAAAGGTTGGTGAGATCTTTGTTTTCCGCGAGGAGCAGCATTTGAAAGTCGGGAAGTCGCTCTGGGCGTTTTTCCCAAGTTATGATATCGCTGATGTACCGATTATCGCTATTTCCGACCCTCAAATCGCTCCATGACTTTGGCGCAAAATGATTACTCCCCTGCTGCTGAGCAACCCATTTACCAAGATCAAGCTCCTTTTGTAGCTGACCCCAGTATCTTACATGAACCTCGTGGTCAAGCGCCCCTAGGTTCATTGGAAGGTTTACAAAAATCCATTCCTTATCAAGAGGGCTTTATTGGGGATTTATGGCAGCTTGGATATATTCCGCAGAAACTTTCGTCTCTTTATCCTACGCTCGTCTTTTTGATACTTTCTTTCCTGTTTTTTGTTCTTCTCCGTAATCGGGTGCGGGACCGTATTCAGCTTATTATCTTCTTTTTGTTTTCATTGTTCGTTCTGGGACCTATCCGTCTTGCCTTGCCGTTTGGTATCAGCAGTCTCTATGGCGTTGTGCGTTTCGGGGGCTTAGTCTTGGCGTTCTTTCTTCTCCTTCGCAGCTGGAAAACGGCTTTCCCCCTCCTTCTTTCATCGCCCCTGCTTGTGCCTCTTCTCCTTTACACCGCCACTCTTCTCCTTTCTTTTCTTCACGTATTAGATGCCTCTTCATACATGTCATTTCTTAAGCTTGCCGTCACGGGTTATCTGTTTTTCCTGATCGGTTTTTTGGCGCTTGAACGCAGGGCAGATCTTCGGATCTTTTCAACTTTTTTTGCTGTGAGCGGCGGTGTGGCTGCCATCATGATGTTTATAGCCTTTGGCTTTAAAGGTATTTACCAGAATATTCTTAAAGCACTGTACCCTTTAGAAGGGTATCTTAAGCTTTTATTTGATCTCCAGCGGGGACGTTTGACCCCTATTTGGGACATTGAGTTCTTGGGTCAGTTCCTGCTCTATCGTATTTTTTCTGGCTATCGGTCTTCGCGGATTGCCGCGGTCTTCGTCTTTGCTCTCCTTTGTTTTGTGGTGCTCCTTAGCAACACCAGGTATCGTGTGATTCTTCTTCTTTTTAGTTTGGCTGCCTTTGTGGTTTTATTTAAAAAGACTCAACTGTTGAAGCAATTCTTTATTCCATCGATTCTCTTTATCTTTTTGTACCTTGGGATATCAAATCTCTTTCTTGAGGTGAACGTCTTTGATCGTTTTCTGCTGCGCGATTTTGTCGCTGACCGTCTGCCACTTTCCATTCGAGCTGAAATGGCAAAAGAGTCCCTGGCTATGGCTGCTGCTTTTCCTCTGACAGGCGTGGGCCTAGGTAACTTTATTGATTATGTTTCCTTTAAATACCGTTATCACGGGGTAGCTTTTGATCCCTTCTACGCTCTGGTTATGGATACGTACTTTTATCCACATAACTGGTTTCTGGCGACCTTAGCCGAAACCGGTGTTGTCGGTTTTGGTTCACTTCTCTGGCTGGTTTGGAGAATGCTTCGAGAGGATCGAGACCTTCTCAATTCTACACACCGAATGTCGGACCGGGCTCTGTTGTCGGTCTTTATGATCCCGACTTGGGCCTATCTTCTGGGGAATCTGATTACCAACCTTTATACTTCCCTGCCTCTTGTTGTGCTTTTTTGGTTTTTTCGGGGGATGCTGCACCGGATAGCCTTTGATCGGTTACTGAAACCATAACTATGCGGATAGGCTATATTACTTCGCAACTTCCTTATCCTCCCGCAAGTGGCGGGACGGTCAAGACGCTGGCCACCCTCAGCGTTCTGGTGCGTGGAGGTCATGAGGTGCATCTCTTTTGTTTCGGTCCGGTGGAGTCAGGACTACCGATTAAGAAAATTATCAAAATGGGTGTCCGTTCTGTCTTCTGTCAGTCAAGGGAGTTAGTTTTGGAGAAGGCAATGCTGCGACATGGGTCTTTTTTCTGGCGCAGCCTGCTCAACGATACTCCTTATACCTTAGAAAAATTCAAACACCCGACTTTGAGGCGCAAGGTTGATGAGTTCTGCCGCAACAAGCGTCCGGATGTCATGTGGGTAGATCACTTCAATCTCATTCCCTATTTGCCTTCTTCGTTTTCCGGAATCTCTGTACTCGAGGAGCATAACATTCAGTCTCTTCTCTTCTCGCGTCTGGCAGATCGGGAAGGGAATCCACTTTTGCGATTTATTTACCGGTTGGAGTCGGCGAAATGGGAGCGGTTTGAGCGCAAGCACCTGCCGCGCTTTTCTATGGTAGGTGCCATCAGTGAAGCTGATCGAGAATACCTTCGCAGGCGTTTTGGCCTGCTGAGAGTGCGGTTGTTGGGCACTGCCATTGCCGCGACCAAGACGCAGCTACGTCCTAAGAAACAGCTTTTGTTCATCGGACGGCTTACCTGGAAACCGAATTGGCAGGGATTAGATTGGTTTCTCAGATTTGTTTGGCCGAAACTTCGGCGACGATTCCCCGACTACCGTCTTATCGTAGTCGGCGACTATGTCAAACGGTTGCGGCGGATTCCCGGCGTGGAATACGTTGGTAATGTTTCGGACATTGAACCATATGTTCTCGCCTCTACGGCACTCATTTGTCCGATTTTTGCGGGAAGTGGGATACGGATCAAGATCCTGCAAGCCATGGCAGCGGGTGTGCCGGTCGTTTCGACCACTCTGGGAGCGGAAGGGATACCTGTAGAGGAAGGGCGCTCTATCCTTCTGGCGGATACTCCAAAGGAGTTTGAGAACGCCTTAGAGCGACTTTTGACGCGCAAGGATCTTCGCGATAGGCTGGTACGGGGAGGAAGGAAAGTTATTTCTGAACACTACTCTCTATCGATTTTTCAGAAGCGGATTCATGAATTCCTTACATAGCAAGCATTCCGTTGAAATCCTGGGTGTGCGGATCAACACCTTTAGCAAGGCTGAGGTATTTTCGCTGGTTGAGTCGTTCACAAAGAGCAATAAACCTCATCTTATCTGGACCTGCAACGTCGATCATTTAATTAAACTGGCGCGGGATGGGGAATTTCACGATATCTATGAGGTGGCGGATCTTGTCTTGGCCGATGGAATGCCTTTGGTGTGGATATCGAGGCTGTTTGGTAAGCAGATTCCTGAACGCATCACAGGTATTGATTTCTTAGAGGAATTCGCCTCCATTGCGGAGATGAAAGGATACCGCTACTTTTTTCTCGGTGGAAGTACGATCGTCCTTCAAAAAGCGAAAGCTGCTCTTCAGAAGAAATATCCGAAACTCAGGATATCCACCCACGCACCATCCTATGCTGCCCGCTGGTCAAAACCGGAAAACGAAATGATCATTTCTGCAATTCGAGAAGCGCGACCCGATCTCCTCTTCGTTGGGGTTGGGGCGCCGAAGCAAGAAAAGTGGATTTATCAGAATTGGAAGAAGCTCAATGTTCCGGTGGCTATGGGGGTTGGAGGGGCATTGGAGATGGTGGCAGGGACGAAAAAACGAGCTCCGCGCTGGATGCAGAACGTTGGTCTTGAGTGGTTGTTCCGGTTTCTACAGGATCCGAGGCGATTGTTGAAACGGTACTTCCTTTTTGATATCTGGTTTCCTTTTTTTGTTCTTCATGCCTTGGTGATAAAATGGTTTAGGCGATTGCATTCATGAAGCTAATGATATGGGCGGTCTTTCTAGGAAGAGCGTATTACCTGCACTTCTCGTTTATACCTTTTTGGCGTTGATTTTTACTTTTCCACTCGCTCTCCATATCTCTACTCATATCATTGGAGGAGTCAACGAGGATGCTGCGCATTATATCTGGAATTTTTGGTGGTTCAATAAGTCAATTTTTGACCTTAGAGTTAGCCCCTTCTATTCTGACTATCTCTTTTTTCCTTGGGGAATTCCCCTCATCTTTCAGATGCGAGGTCCAGCAGAGCTGTTGGTAAGTCTTTTTTTGACGCGGCTCGGGATTCCACTGATCGTCATCTATAACACTTTTGTAATCCTCTCATTTCCTTTGGCGGGGATTTGTACTCTTTTCCTTGTCTATCAACTGACAAAAAATTACGCTGCCTCTTTTCTGGCTGGTGTGATCTATTCGTTTTCTTCCATACGGGCAGAAAGGTTGAGCGGCCATTTTCCTCTTCTGCTTGGATACTGGATTCCATTAAATATCTACTTCTTCTTCCGATTGAGGCATAAAAAGACCTTATTAAACCACTGCTTCTTTGCTCTTTCATTTTTGATGGCAGGTTATTCTGATGTTCAGCTGGCAATCATGCTCGGTATGTTCTACTGTATCAAGGTCGCCGTTCATCTTGGTCGCCAAAAATTGGGTACCTCTCTTGTCTTGAAAAGTTTAATGAGTTATCTGCCTTCTTTCGGCCTGTTGTTCACTGGATTCTTCCCAATGCTACAGGCTGCCTTTTCTTTCTCAAAGACTGAAATGTTTGAAAGCTTGGTTGGTTGGGGCGGAGCTGAATCACTTGGCGTTGACGTTTTAGCGTTCTTTCTTCCTCCTTCGGATAATTTATTCTTCGGCTTTTTTACCCGAGGTCTTCTCGGCTCGCTGTCCATGGAGTGGGAGTCAACCGTTGCCTATGTTGGTGTTTTTGCTCTCATCTCAGTGGTCGTTCTTATTGTCCGTAAGCTCCACAGGAATACATCTGTCTTTGATTGGCTGCTTACTTGGGCTGTTTTTCTTATATTTGCTTTGGGTCCGCGTTTAAATATCGCCGGTCGTGGTTTGTTCTCCTTGGACGGATTGAACTTCTCCTGGAGCCCTCCACTTCCTTTTGCCATTTTTCATTTTCTCCCATTTCTTCAACATTTCAGGACTCCAGGACGGCTAATGATTATGGTTTCGCTTAGCACGGCTGTTCTGGTAGGCTACCTGTTTGCAAAGGTGCTCCCACGAATAAGAGTAAAATGCCGTCTCTTGCTTGCTTTTTGTCTTACTCTGTTATTTTTTCTTGACGGATTTAAACTTCTTGATCTCACCAGTCCTTCTGTGTCTGCCTTTTACTATAATCTGGGCAATGAGTCTCAGGAATACACGATACTTGAGATTCCATTAGTCATACGCGGGAGATATTCTGACTTAGGTCAGACCGATGCGAGATTTATGTATGATCAAACGATTCATAACAAACGGGTATTAGGAGGTTATATCATCTCTGTCCCAGACAAGTATTTTGTTAAGGCTCGAGAAGATCCTGTCCTTGGGAGTATCGTACTTTTACAAAATGACCCTTCCTCAATATCAAGCTTGCCGCAGGTCTCTCAGTTAGAGGTTGAAAAATTTCTCCGCATATATTCACCAAGATACATCGTCCTCCGATCGCCGTTTAATACGAGTTGGCAGATGCGTCGGTTTTTAAGAGATACTTTTCATCTTAAAGAAGTTTTCTCGAACGGAGCAATAACAGCATTTGAAATTTTAAATGAATAGGCTCCCATCCTACCAATGGATTTATTCTCTATAAGAGGGGCTCTATAGATATGAGGCTCATATTGAGAGGTTTTCGCCAAAAACAGGATCTACTTATTGTTCTCTTTCTTTTTGTTCTTTCATTGATTGTTTATCTAAGTAATGGACGACGGATTGAGAGTTCCGATGCTGTCCCTGCTTCCATCTTGCCTTTCTTGATCGTCAGACAGAAGACGATATATTTCGATGGGTTTGTCGAAGAGTCTCGACTATTTTATCACGGAAAGGATCCGTATTCTTTTTTCTTACATTCCCTTCGAGGACACTCTGTGTCAGCGTTTCCTATCGTTCTACCAGTAGTGCTTACTCCACTCTATTTTTTTTATAACTTGTCTTTAGAAGTCAGGGGCATTCCTTTTACTTTTCACGACATTCGATATCTCCAGAGTCATCTATTCTTTCTTAAACTGTCTTCCTCTCTGATCACTGCATTTTCTGGAATTTTGCTCTATGTTTGCCTGCTACGAATTTGGCGTAACAAAAGAGTCGCCTTGTTGACTACAGGCATCTACCTTTTTGGCTCAAATGCTTGGGTTATCAATAGCCAGGAGCTGTGGCAACACGGGTTGGAAAATCTGCTTTTCTATTCTCTAATCTTTCTTTCGCTTCGCTATTTTATTGAAGATCCTTCTCACCGTCTTCTCCCTTATACTCTGATGGGTGGATTGCTGGCTCTTTTCATTCTTAACAGACCAGGAATTTTTGCCCTCTCCTTTCCGTTCTTTTTTACGTCTCTTTTGCTTCTCTCTCGGGGTTACGTCCGATCGTTTGTCGGTTTTCTTATGGGTTTTTTGCTTTCCGGATTCCCTTTCTTTGTATATAATCACTACTTCTTTGGGAATTTCCTTCTAGGATCTTATGCCTTTACACTGGATTCTATTGCTACTCCCAAGCTTACTGCTCTTGCTGGAATGTTCTTTTCTCCAAGTAAGGGATTTTTCATTTATTCTCCAGTTTTCCTCTTTTCCATTATCGGTATCTATCTTAGTTTCCGAAGTCGGAAGTCGCTGGGACGGTATTTTTTCCTGTCATTTCTTCCGATGAGCATCCTTTATATCTTGATTGTTGCAACGCTAAAGCATTGGACAGGTTCAATGAGTTACGGGCCGCGGTACTTCAATGATATTCTACCTCTGCTTTCAGTGTATCTATCGTTCTTTGTTCACCGCCTCCTCTTTCAAAAGTTCCCCTACAGGAGATTTGTCGCTATTCTCTTTTCCCTGACAGTCGTGTTTTCTGTTTTCGTGCAATTTCTTGGAGCTTTTCACTTTTCTTATCAGTGGGATAAGTATTTTGATCAGCCAGGAGTCTCGCAGGAAGATCTCGTTTGGGATTGGAAAAACTCTCAGATTTTATTTATGTTTCGAAACCACGACTGAAATGCGAAAACGTGAACAAGATGCGTCTGTGTTCCGGCTGCCAAAGCGAATAAAATTCCGCTTCGTCTAGGGTATGTCTTACTCAATGAGAAAAAGCATCCTTGTAAAGTTCACGTTGTTTATAATAAGTTTATTCATGGCCATTGTAATCGCTGAGTTTTTGTTACGAATGTTAAAACCACCGGTTTCCGTTATGGGAATGGAGTTCGATGAGTTTCGCAATAAAGGGTTAAACCAGTCTCATACCCTGATCCTCGTTTTGGAATTCGGCCTGTCCTCGGTTCTTCGATCTCGATTTATAACGAATTCGGTACTGTGGTAAACGATTACAACCTCGAAAAACAAGAAGGTATTACAAGAGTGCTCTTTGTCGGAGATTCTGTTGTCTTGCGTTGCGATATTATTCACTGCCTCAAGGATCTTTACGGTGAGAGTGACTTCGAGTACTGGAATGCAGGAGTCAATGGTTTTAATACGGCTCAAGAAATTGAGTTCTTCAAACAGTTCAACTACATGATCCGTCCGGATCTTGTCATTCTGTTATTTCATAACATTGATTTTGAAACTACGCCAGTAGCCTTTATTGACGAAAGCGGAAGTTTTTCCGTCTATGCGCCTGAAATGCCGACGAACTACTTTCATCGTTGGCTTTTCAGGCACAGCTATCTCTTCCGAAGTATTGTTTCACTTTTATTTTCGCGACTTCGGGAGTCAGCTCTAGAAGATCCGCAAGCTTGGCAAGAGCGTGTACAAAGTGTCCAAGCTGAGCTTCGGGAACTCAAACAGTTTCTTGAAAGAGATAGGGTTCGTTTTAGCGTTGTTATCCTTCCAATTATCGATCCGCCCGGGCAATGGAGTTGGAACGAGATCCGAAGCTTTGAACAAATTCTTTTCATTCTGAATGACCTTCATATTCGATACTTTGATCTTCTTCCCGTGATCACTTCACTTGTTTCCAAAGGCTATTCACTCCAGGGAGACGTCTCTGATCGGTGGCATCCCACTCCAGAAGTTTCTTGTTCTTTTGCACAGTACCTCTACAATAAGGGCCTTTTTGATAGCTCTAGGTAAGTGCCTATCAGTTTTTCCCAAATCGTTGTTCACTATGAGAAAAAAAACCTATTCCGTTCAGGGACGTGCTTGGTTGGTTTCAGCAATTGTTTTTGCTTTAACCGCTTTTCTCACCTACCCTCTTCTATTCCATTTTTCTACTCAGTTTCCGAGTGATCTGGGAGATAGTTCGAAATATCTTTGGAATCTTTGGTGGATGAAGCGAGCGGTGTTCGTCGAGAATACTAATCCCTTTTTCACCACCTTCCTTTATTATCCTCAGGGAACCGGCCTCGTCTTTGATTCCTTTGTTCCGCTTTGGGGAATCTTATCTCTCCCTTTCCAATTCCTGTTTGGTTTAATTACCACGTACAATATTCTCGTTTTTCTCTCCTTTCTTCTTTCATTTTGGGGGATGTTCCTGTTGGTTAGACGTCTTACTGATAGTAGCTTAGCAGCTACCTTCGGCGGTGTTTTCTATTCGTTCTCCCCATATGTTTTTGCACACCTTCGTGGTCATTTTAATTTACTCCATGTCTGGATCTTTCCCTGGTTGCTCTATGCGTTGTTTCACTTCCGAAAGCAGCCATCCTTGAAAAGGAGTGCACTGGTAAGCTTGGTCTTTCTCTTTTCCTTGTTTACCGATTATTATTATGCGTTTTATGCTATCGGGATCACTGCTCTCTTTTTAGCTTATGTCTATTTCTCCACTTCAGGACGGATTCTCAAAGCTGTTCTGCTTTATGGAGCGCTTATCGTTATCATGTATGCAGTGTTTTTGTATCCTCTTTTTTTGGCTTATATTCGGGAGCAGCAATCCCTTGCTTCATTGCGCATTACCGAGTTTGAGCAATACTCCGCGGATCTTCTGAGTTACTTTGTTCCGTTCGAACAAAATCCTTTATTGGGACGTTTCTCAAAAGCCTACACCCGAAGATTTACGGCGGGTACGACGGAAGGTACAATATACGTAGGATATGCCGCCTTGTTTTTGGCTTTTGTCGGTTTGTTTCGCTATAGAGATAAGGCCCGTATAAAAACGTTTCTTGTTCTTCTTATTGTTCTCTCATTTTTGCTCTCCCTCGGTCCGACATTAACGATTTTGGGCAAAGACTATCCGATTTCCCTGCCATTCTCCTGGTTTACTTCACACGAGACTCTCTCTCATCTTCGTGTGTCTAGCAGGTTCGGGGTCCTTTCCTTGTTTGGAATTTATCTTCTTTCTGGATTCGGTATTGCTTATTTGTCAAAAAAGACGAAGCGGACTCCTCTTTTTGTACTGGTGTTTTTTATCTGGTTTATGGAATCGGCTTCCTTCCCCATTCCGCTTGAACGACCTCGAATGTCTGTTTTTTATGACAGCATCGTGTCCGATCCAGAACACTTTGCTATACTGGCTCTTCCCATTGAGTTTTGGAGTGATGACGTCCGATCAGTATATGGACAAACTGTTCATGGAAAGCCAATTCTTGGAGGCATCGTGGCCCGACCGCCTTTACGATGGATTGAGGAGTATCGGGTCTCGCCATTTCTGGGAAATGTCCTCACTTTCCAGGAAGGCGACCAGACTTTCCTTGCTTCTTCGATTCGCAGGGAAGAGCGCGAAGAGCTCCGCCAATCCCTCATCGATCTGAATATCAAGTACATTTTAATCTACAAAGAGTATGCAGGGTGGCGGGATCTTCACAAGTATACTGATTACGTACTTGGTACGAGAAAGGTATTTGAAGATGATATTTTGGTAGCCTATCAGGTGTATTAGGGATTCCTCGTATGGATGCCAACAACTTTCGTCGATCCATGCTTGATCGGCTTGCGTCTGAGACGCATGTCACTAAACTCCATGCCTGGTTTCGGCTTACTTCCTTTCCCTTTGAAGCAGTTTTACCCTTAGTTCCGAAAGAAGGTGCTATTTATGACGTTGGCTGTGGATTCGGACTTTTTTCCTACCTTCTCGCGAAAGATAGCTCCAAGAGGCGAGTCATTGCCTACGATCCCTCTTTAGAAAAGACCAGGGTCGCAAGAGTCCTTTTGGCTGGTTTGGATAACGTCACGGTTTTCCGCCCAACAGATCATTTCCCCCGCTCTCGCCTTCGACCGAAAGTCGTCGTTATCCTTGATGTGCTTTATCTTCTTTCTCCTCGTAAAAAGCGGTTTCTTGTGCGATCCATCTTTTCCCGGTTACAGCGAAGCGGAACGGTCATTATTGCCATTGTCCCGAAAGAGCCTTCTTGGCGTTATGTTTTGTCATTTCTGCAAGAGCTCCTTGTGGTGAAGTGCCTGCAATGGACCACCAGTAGGATGAATATCATCAATTTTGAGACAGAAGAATTTCTTCGACGGATTCTTTCGGATTGTGGTTTTGTAGCTATTCAGCGCCATCGTCTGACGGCGCCGTTTCCCTTCTTCCATCGTCACACCCTCTTTGTGGCAAAAAAGCTTTAAGTGTCTTTGTTTTTTGCCGTTTTCATCATGTACAATGACCCCGTACCCTTATGATGTTTTTTCCTTCGCTTAACCGGCGCCGCAATCGTGCCCTGGTTGGGTACTTGGAACCATATATGAAAGATCGTGACGTTGTTCTTGATTATGGTTGCGGGGATGGGGAGCTCATGATTCATTTACAAAGGGCGTGCGGCGAAAACAGGAAAGCCATCAAAGTGACTGGATATGACCCTGTGGAACGTGCAGTTTCTTTTCGCCGGTGGGTGACCATCTTCAACTCGCTGGTGAGGTTGCCAAAAATATCCTATTCTGTCTGTCTCCTTGTTGATGTTGTTCATCATATGGGAGAGCGGAGTCAGACCGTGTCGAGCGACGTTTATGACTCAGTCGGAGAGGAGTTTGGGAAAGCAATTTCCTTGATTACCCCTCATGCTCGCATCCTCATTAAAGACTACGTCATCAGTCCTTCTCCTTTTTTGGCTTTTTCCCAGCGTTCTTTCTTGGCTTTTAAAGACTCCATCACTAATCCGAAAGAGGTGAATAAATCCTTTGCCTACTTTACCCTTCATCAGTGGTATCAACTTTTCTCCAAATTCAATCTCAGGCTCATTACCGTCCAAGACGTGCCGTATCTTCCGCTTGAGCGGGTGTACCAAAGCATTGCCGGCAAACCCGTGCTTTTTCTTCTTGAAAGAAATCATTCACGACCGAGTAGATCCTGTTTTCCACAACCATGAACGGTTTTTCCATCATCATTCCTGTTTATAATGAAGAGCTCATCCTTGCCTCTGCTGCAGAATCTCTCATTGTCTCTCTCACAAGGCTCAAGGTGAGAGATTTCGAAATTCTTTTTTGTGAAAATGGGAGTACAGACAGCACTATGAAGATTCTCTCCGCTCTCGCCAAGAAGCATCATCAGGTCAAATGTTTTTCTTTTCCCTCTCCCAATTTTGGGAAGGCGCTCCTCATGGGCGTCAGTCGAGCCAGATATGAAACTGTATTCCTTTTTAACGCCGATTGGATCGATCTTAATTTCCTTCAAGAAGCCTATACATTGAGACACACCTCTGACATCGTCGTCGGTTCCAAAACCTTAAACCCAAACCTCGATCGGCGTCCTGTCTATCGGAAACTGGGAACACGAGCATTGGTGTTCTTGCTTCGAACTCTGTTTGGTTTTCAGGGGAGTGATACGCACGGATTAAAGCTTCTTTCGCGTTCTTCTGTTTTAGCTCTTCTTCGTCTGTGCATTACCGAGGAAATTATCGAAACAGAGCTTCTCTTGCGCGCCAAACACCAAGGTCTCATCATCCGCGAAATTCCCTGTGCTATCGTGGAGATTCGTCCGGCCCGGATCAGTTTCTTTCGCCGGGGGTTCCGGGTCCTTCGGGAACTCATCCGTTTAAAATTATCTTTGCACTATGGCTGACCTCCGGTTCCATGCCGATGATCTCGGATATACCGCTTCTTCGGTTGCGGCGGCAGAGGAGCTTATCTCTTCAGGGTCGCTGACGGGCGTTTCGCTCCTCGTGAACCTTCCGGGGTTTCGCAGAGCTGTTTTGCTCCTTCACTCCCATCCCGTTCCGACGGCGCTCCATGTCAATCTGGTTGAAGGTGTGCCGGTTAGTCCCAGGGGTGATATTCCTTCGTTGGTCAATGGAAGGGGTCGGTTCTTCCCGCTTCCTGTTTTTCTGTTGCGTCTTCTTCTCGGACTCGTGGATAAAAAGGAGGTTGAACTGGAGGTGGCCGCTCAATTGTCGAAAGCGCGGCAAGAGCGTATTGCGATTGTGGGCCTTGATTCCCACCGTCATACTCATATGTTTTCTCCTATCGCTGAGGTGTTTGACCATTTCTCTCACACTCAGCATTTCTCGTATATCCGATCGTATGGAAATTTCAAAACCTTCACTACTCTTGGTTTTTCCAAACGCTTGTTTGTTCGTTTCATCTCCCTTATTACCAGTCTTGTTTCCTTCCACCGACTCCAGCTTCCTCCATCCTGGACAGAGAATCCTTCTGAACCTCATTTCGTATTCCTCAGTTGGGAATCCCTTTCCTTCAAACACTTAAAAAGAAATAAAAAACTTCTTGTGGTCGTACATCCTTCTTTGTCTTTCGATCATCCGTTACGCTAATATTGTTTACAATGTCCTCTACCACATTCCAGCGCTCCGCCCCAAATCTTCCCATATCACGGTTCCTTCTCTTTTTCTTTTTGTTTGTAATTTTGGGCCTTAATGGCAGCACATATCCTCCTGCCAGTTATCTCTTGTTTTTCTCTCCCCTGATTTTTCTGTTCATTCTCTTCTTCGAATGCCATGTTCGTAAGGTCCCCTTCCCAACGCCAGATCGTATGCTCCTTGTACTTTGGTTTGCTCTGTTGCTTTTTTCGGCTGTTTCCATTCCCTTTTCTCTCAGTCCAGCATGGACCATGCTGTCCTTGTTTCGCATTGTCTTCTATGCCACATTTTGCCTTTTTGTCAGTCTCTTTCGCTGGAGTTCTCGAGACGTTCGTCGCTTGTCTTCTGTCCTTCTTTTTGCCGTGGCGTTTTTGCTGGCGCAAAGCTACCTTTTTCTTCTCCCGGGGATGGAAAAACCCAGTGGCAGTTTAAGTCTTGTTTATGCATTCTTTGGACATAACCACATCTCTGACGCGCTACTCTTGGTTTTTCCACTTGTTTTTTTACTGTCCCTCAGGCGTGGAGAAAAAATCTTCAGATGGTTATTTGTCCTTTTGGTCGGTACTTTTTTCATCAGCTTCTCCCGCATGGGACTGGTGGTTGCATTTCTTTCTCTCGTCCTGACTGTCCTCCTTATGAAGAAGTATCTCACTCGAAGGCTTGTTGTTTTGTTGGCTTTCTTTGCTATTGTCGTTTCGCTTTTCTTGGTTGTCCCAACCTATCTCACATCACAGGAGTCCTCGTTTCAGGCTTATCCTTGGTTCCATCGCCAGTTGTTCAAAGGGTTCAGCGCGGTACGGCGCCTTGCCTATTGGGAGCAGGCTTGGCAGACTTTCACTACGCACCCCATTGGCGGAACTGGACTCGGGACCTTTCGTCTTGTATCCGGGTCTTTACAGACCACTGTTGGAGACTACTCCTGGTTTACTCATAATTGGTACCTCCAAACTCTTGCGGAGCAGGGTGTTATCGGCTTTTCCCTCTGGTTATTACTTCTATTCGTCCTGTTTCGGAGTGCCTTTCGTGCAGTTCTTTCCCGGCGAAAAAATCCCTATGTTGTCGGGCTGTTCATGGGCGCAGCTGCCTCGGCGATTCACTCTTTTTTTGATTTTGACTGGGAATTTCCCGGTGTTTTTCTTGCCTTTCTGGTGATACTTTCGGTTTTTCGGACTTTCTCTGTTCAAAGACGTGCCAAACAGCTTAGTGGTCACTTTGCTCTATCTTTGTGCTTTTTTCTCTCTTCGCTTCTCTTCTTTGTCGGTATCATCACCGTAATGGCGGATTTGTCCTGGAGCGCTGGGCAGAAGATCTCTCTCCGAGGTGATACTACTAAAGCCCAAGCCTCTTTTCTTCAAAGTGTGCGGTTGAATCCTCTTGATGTTTCCCGGCTGCAGCGCTATGTCCGTCTTTATGGGCCCTGCTGCTTTCCGGAATATGATGCTTTCCTTTTTCATCCGCAGGTTCCTTCTCTCTACGAAGCGTATGCCAATTGGTACGTCCGGCAGGGAAATTTCCCCGAAGCTGCATCCGCTTTTGAAAAGTCTCTTTCATTGACTCTTTTGGATAGACCCGACCTTATCTTTGCCCTTGGCGATGTCTATAAAAAGATGGGTGAACCTGAGAAACAATTCTCTTTTTATCGGGATTATATTGACAGCTTTGCACGGATGCCCCTGTCGGCTCGAAGTTCTGCCTTGTCTTCACCGTCATCAGCACTGATCGATATCTTTAATGTGTTCATTTCATCAGCCCTATCCCGACGGGAGTACGAGAAGGCTCTCAACGCATTTTCTATTCTTGTTTCCACTCGGCCTTACGGTCCTCAAGCATATCTGGCTGGCGGGATTGTGGATTACGCCAAGCTTATGGAAAGCGAGGGAAACTCAGAGGACGCTTATCTCCTCCTTAGTCGTTATTTAGATATTGTTTTATCCGGTGATATACCACTGCAGCGCCTCGATACGGCACATCGTAGCGTTGGAGAAGCTGCCTTTCTTCTTTCCAGATATTCTTCAGATGCTGCGGAAGAGGAACAGTTTCTTAAGCAAGCCATTCGGCTTGATCCGTGGATCGTTGAGTACTACTTGACTTATGGTGACCTGCTTCAGGGGCATCAACGTACTAATGAGGCTCGGTCCCTGTACATTGCCTGTCTTTCTTATCTTCCAAAAGATTATCATTGTTCGTTGCGATTGCAGGCTTTTCAGTAATCGTGTGTCTCTTCTCGTTTACGGTTGCGGTATCATTGATTGACTTTTGTGGTGATGGATCGTTTCGTTATTATCGTCCCATTCAATAATCCCGTTCATTGGCCAGCGGATTATAATCTCCAGACCTGTTATGCTCTCGCGGCGCAAGGGCATCATGTGCTGGCTATTTTGTGGGCAGAACCCAAGACGCTGCGTACCATCGTATCTGATCTCCTCCATGGTAGGTCATACCGTTTCATTTTTCGAAAGCGTCGGGTCACTTTCATCCAGGTCGTTCATTTCTTGCCTTTTCCGCGTTTTCGCTTGATCAACACAGCCAATCAACTCATCAACGTCTGGCTTATCCGACTATTTCTTTGGCTGTGTTACCTTCAACACCTCCGTATGCTTTGGATTTTTTCTCCTGAGTTCGCTTTTCTGTCTCGATTCTTCGGGCCTTCATTCTTCGTGGTTTACGATTGTGTTGAGTATTTTTCATCGGTTGATCCTCAGCTTCATAAGAAGATAAAACAAAACGAGTTTAGACTTATCCATACAGCAGATCTGGTGGCTGTGAATTCGAAAACCCTCTTCGATTTATACAGAACCACTCGCCCCGATATCGCACTCGTTCCTCAGGGCTTCGCTTTGGATGCGTTTACGTCTTCTGAGACTGCGGCTAAAAGACGCTTGCCGTTTCCAACAGATAAGCCGGTCATTGGCTATGTCGGCGGCATGAATTTTCGACTTGATTTTTCTCTCTTACATGAACTCGTTGGGCATTGTAAAAACTACTCCTTCGTTTTCGTTGGTCCGAGACAGATCCATCCTGTCGATACCGGGTTGAATACCATGGGGCATATTCAGCGACTCCTCGCACAGAGAAACGTCCACTGGATTGACGTTCAGCCCAGAAAGACGTTGGCATATCTTATGCGCGCTTTCGATGTGGCGCTGATTCCTTATGATATCCGTCAGGAATTCAATCGCTTTTGCTTCCCGATGAAAATACTTGAATACTTCTATCTGGGAAAGCCCGTCGTTTCCACTCCTATTCAGGAATTGATTCGGCTCTCTCCATTCGTTAGCATTGCATCCAACGCGAGTGAGTTTCATCGACAGATTAGGGACATATTGAAAAACGGATGGTCTAAACAACTCCAAAAGAAGCAGCGGCAGTTTGCGATAGACAACTCTTGGGAGAACAAAATCGAGAAAATATTTTCACACTTGGAAAAACGGACCTTTCATGAATAAAACGAAGAATTCTCGTCTTTCAATATTCCTCGTGATCCCCACCATTCGTAGCCTTGATTTTCTGAAGGAATGGGATGTTGAATTTAAGGATTGCCAGATTGTCATTGTTGAGGATCATGAGAAAAAAGAGATTTCAATACCCTCTATACCCTCTCAGACTATTCACCATTTCAGTTGGACTGATATCGAAAATGATTTTGGGGAAAAGGGGTGGATTTTTCCGCGAAAAAATGCTGGTATCCGCTCGTATGGCTTTTGGAAGGCATTTGAAATGGGTGCCGATGTCATCGTTACCATGGATGATGACTGCTACCCGACCGGAACCGACTTTGTTCAGACTCATCTTGAAAATCTTTCCTTTAAGGCGCCGGGAGACTGGTTTCCGACTTATCCGGACCCAAAGTTCATGTTCACGAGAGGCTTTCCGTACAAAATGCGCAATCAGATGCCGGTTGTGGTCAGTCACGGGCTTTGGTCAGGCGTGGTCGACTTGGATGCAAAGACGCTTGTCAAATTTCCCAAACTTAACCTTCCCCCTTATCCGCCCATCCGCCAGTTCGTTCCTCAACGGTTCTATTTCCCGATGTGTTCGATGAATTTGGCTTTTAAAAGGAAAGCGACCCCTTTAATGTATTTTCCTCTGATGGGTGAGTCGAAAGACGGCACTCGCTGGGGATACGATCGATTCGATGACATTTGGGCAGGGATATTTGTGAAGAAAATCGTTGATCATCTCGGATGGAGCGTGGTCAACGGATCGCCTTTTGTTCTGCATAAAGCAGCTTCCGACCGACTGGGAAATGTCCGTAAAGAACGACGCGGATTAGCCGTCAATGAGTGGCTCTGGAAGCGGGTGGATGAAGTGAAACTTACGAAGCGGACCGCGGCTGAGTGTTACCTTGAGTTGGCGGAGAAATTGAGACTCCCAAAGAGACGATATTTTATGAAATTACGGAGTGCGATGATCATTTGGGCTCAGTTGTTTATGAAAACTACACTATCCTAGCTTGGAGTGTATCTTGATACTCCATTGTTTACACAAGGTGTTTTTTTATCTTGTGTTTCACTAGGTTCAGTAGATGTTGATCTATGATAGCCCAACACCATTCTTTCTGTCTTTCTCTCCTCTTGGACTCCGCAAAATTCGTCTGATGGAATATCTTGTATTTCATGTAAGGATAAAGTGCCCAATGTTGCGTCTTCAACGAGCCTTCGTAATTGACAAGTTCTGATTCCAGCTGATTCGGAAGAAGGTTGGGATAGAGATCGTTCAGGAGAAACAGGAACCACATGAAGTATGATTTCAACTTCCGAATATTTACAAATTTCATGATATAGCCCCACTCTAATTCCTCCTTATAGACCTGGAGCATTTTGGCACATTCATAATAGCTTGTAGCTCTCTGGAGGTTGTGCTGTACCAGGGAGTGAAGAAAGTGAGTCAGCAGTAGTTGTGATGGTTTGAATACCTTTACTTTGATATTTTGGTACGAAATGGTGTCGGTGCCATTGTACACTTCTTGAGTCATTTGCCGATTCGTTGCTTCAGAGATAACAGGTATCTGTGAGTACCGCGGGGTGTCTGTAATCGTAGTGTGTATTTCGACGGCATGGTGTCCTTTCTTAAATATTTCTTGGCTACTGGGACAATAAAAATTCAGATTCGCTATCGAAGCTACGCCATTTTTCGTTTTCATATCTGGGAAAAACAGGTACCCTAGATCGAATAACAGGCCACTAACTTCTTTGAATTCATGCACGGGGATGAGCAAATCCACATCCAGGTCGGCTTTGATTTCCCGATTTTTAAATATTCGCTCTTTCAGAGCGTACGTTTTCATCATGACAAACTCGACTTTGTTGTTGATTAATTTCTTGAGAATTATTCGCGATTGTTCCCTGTGTTTTAAGCTATAGATATGGCTATAGAATGCTAACTTGACAAGTCGACTTTGGATGCCACTGGGAAGGAACTTCACCAGCCTTTGATTCTGAAAATAATCCAAAATGATCGTTTGGAGATTATTTGCCTTAATAAGATCAAGCATTTTCTCCCAATCGATGTGTTTTTGCTGAAGCAGTTGACTACTCATTTTTTTATTCAATTGCTTTGGGTGAATCTGTGCTTCGCAGAGTATTTGGAGCAGGTACTCTTCTTTGAAGAAAGTTTTATAGATATGGTCGATGTACGGTTTTATCATCGATGCAAAAAATCCTATCGTATTGCTGAACCCAGATTACTGATAGAGAGAGATGATCTTTTTTATTCTGTCGGTGGTGATCTCATTCCCTTCTGGGGTTGTATGACACCTGTCTAAAAATACCGTTTGCTGTAATGAATCAAACACGTCGGTTAAGTCATAGAAATGCTTGATGTTTTTTTCTTTCAGCATTTTGGTCGCTTGTTTCCAAATCGGATCGTTCTCCCGATCAAGAAAAAGGTCTTCGTAGATCTTTTTCTCCTGATCTGATCGGTTTTCCTTATCCATCAGTTGTGGCTGCCAAATGAGAATGTACTGGAATCCATATTCTCTTGAGAGACTATCGATCATGCGGGCGTTCTGTTCATAATCAAAAACCAGTGCACTTGCGGCCTCACGTATCGTTTGTTCATCTGCAGGACCATCTCCTGCGGAAGGGGCGCTGACGTCTCTCTCCCCTGCTATCCAGAGGATAAGCTTGACCGGATAGCGAATAATTTTGATGTAGCTGTAGAAAATATTTGGAATCTTTTTCATCATGTCTACGTTTATGAGGGTTAGGTTTGGTGGTTGTTTTTCTCTAAAATAGATATAGATATCTCCGAGTTTTTGTGCCAAGGCGTCCTCAAACCCCCTCTGATTCCTCTTCCCATACGGTGTGTAGAGTCCAAGGTCATTACACCCATCGTAAAACACCGCAATGGTAGGTACCCGGTTCTCTTTTAACAGCAACAGCAACTTGATCACCTCCTGTGTGCTTGCGTATCCAATCTCACCGAAGTTATCCAGCTGCCACTCCGGCCGCTGTTCGTTGAGTGTTTTTGCAAGAAACGATGGAATTGTTTCGCTGTCTTTTATCATGTACCCCCATATCGTTGAACCTCCAAAAAAATACATTGTTTTTGTGTCTGGCGTTACGGTGACAGGATTTCCCTCTGTCCTTCTTATGCCATTTCCCGCATGGATATTCTGAGTATTTATCTGATCCGTAGTCCAACCCACAAAGGGAGCGTAGGTTGATGTAATGGAAGGGGACTCCGTTAACCACCATGTATAATCAGGATCTGTGATCGTTCGCCTAATCGCAGGCTCCTGCTTTTTCCTGGAGTCAGCCTGGTATTTGCTATAGACATAGCGGCCGAACGAAAAAACCTGCAAAACTATTTCTGCAGCAACAATAATCTTGAGTATCTTTAACCATTTCCTTCGCTTGGGCATTCGAGAAGAGCTATTGAGGCTAACGGTCTCATCGTTGTTCTGCGATACAAGGCGTGTGTTTTTTATTCCAGCGTTGGTTCCCAATGAGCAATGAAGCGCCTGGAAGAACAGGAGTAAACACTCTTTCAGGAGAACAGGATATCAGCTATGTGGTAGCAAAGGCAGTTAGTTCTATTTTTTCAGCTTTTTTACTCGGTTTCTGATATGGTGTTTTTTTAATTTGTCTTTTCTGGCTTTTCCTCATAGTTCACCTCCTTTACTTTTTGGTTTCTCTTAAAAATAATATTTTCACACAACCACTCAAACCATGCTCTTGGAGAAGAGCCTTTCTTATAAGTTATATACTAGAGCATTCGTAAATCATCTGTCAAGATTCAGTCATTCACTGGAACGAATAATTTTGTGGTTTTTATTTCACCCTTTATAAAAAGCTCAATGTCTTTTTTTGCAGTTTGGCTGTCGATATCGTACTTGCGACACACACGTTGAACTATATCCCTTAAGCTGATGGGGCGCTGAGAGATTTTCCAGATAAATGAAGCCACAGGACTATAGGTATACAGGACCATTTTCTTATCATCAAAGACATAGAGGGTATCTTTTGCCTCACGTGAATTAATCAGTGGGTTCCTTTTTATTATCATACTGATAACCTTTATCTTCTCTTTTTAATCAGCAGATGGCTCATGTAGTATTAAATCTAAGAAGTTGTCACTTTTGCTGAAATCTAGTATATAAAATTTCTCAAAAGAAGCAACGAAGTTAATTATTGAGGTAAAGATTTCATTCAGACAAAGGGGTGAGAACCTAAAAAAATCCATGTCTGGCCGTATGTGATCTATCAGAAGTTTCGGCATGTCCCTGGATCTTAATCTTTCAAATGTATCATTTTGTAATTTGTGTGAAATATAAATACATTTTTGCAAGGGGGCCGGGCTGTTATTCGGCAATTCTAAGTTTTTATCAAATGGTGTAGGATGTACATAAAATACTCGATTAGAAGGTACAATGAACGATGTATCGTCTGCAATAATATTTCCTCCTGAAAGGCGGGCAATCGTACTTTTTCCAACTCCTTGCTTTCCGACAAACACAAAGGCCTTTCCTTTGATGACGATGGCAGAAGCATGTAAGACCAATCCTCGTTTGAATAGCACGCAGAGTGATGTGAACAGTTTTAATATTGTGTTCAGGGCCGAGACTGAAAAACAATGGAATTCCCCTTTACGATGGATAAGATCGATTGTTCCGGCGTATATTCCTTTATGAGTAACGTAGAGAGTGCCTCGTTTTTCCAATGCTTTTAAGCCCTTGGCTCTATTTTCACTCTGGAATCTTTTTCTATGCGAAAGATGTATCACGATTTCTCCAACAGCTTCTTTCTTATTATGGCCAATATACTGACCATACCGGTCGAACAGATATGTTTTTGTCCTTCGGTCAATCCGGGGAATTCGCACTCTATATTGGAGATCCGCAACGTCAAATATCGTCTTCATTTTTGCGAAGCGTATTGAAAAGGTAATTGGTTATCGTAAGTCCTCGTTGCTGTCGGAGATATCCGTAATAGAGTTTGCTTGGACTGTTGTAAGATCTTAAAGCATTCATGTCTAGTTTGCTGTCGAGTGCTTTTAAGAAAGCCTCATATGGTTTATGCGTCTGTCCATAAATTATTGAGTAGGCCGTCAACTTTAATAGAAGGTCTGTATGAGCATCAACCATCCGCTTTTCTATGTTTGTTAGGCTAAGGTGATCTGGTAGTTCTATCTTAAACGTCTTGACTTTGTGTCTAAATAAAGGACGTTTGACTCCCCAATAATACTCGCCAGTCAGGTATCGAATGATATTTTCAAACATTCGTCTTGGAGAAATAATGACAGGTATCGTTGTTTGACGGATATGGAAACCCGCGAGGATTAATTTCATCGTTAGTTCGATATCATCGGTATAGCGCAAGAGTGAACGTCTGAGTGAAATCCCACCCACCTTCTTATAACAACTTCTTCTTACTGCATAAAAAGGTCCAGCTAACATCGGCCCGTAAAACTTAGCAACTGTTTGGTTTAATACTCGCCGCTTGTGCAGTAGTCTGTTATACAGTTTAAACTGCCCTGGTTTAAATTTTAAAATTGTTTCCCAGGGAAATTGCAAGTCGCCAATAATAGCATCATCATCTTTATATCTTCTGAAGTGAAAATAAACATTTGCTAAAAAGTTCCTGCGGACTCTTGAATCTGCGTCCAATTTTACAACTATTTCTGATAACGATTCTTGGTCAAACCCCTTTTTTGTTGCATGTGCAATTCCTATTCTCTTCTCGAAAACTAATCGTATACGTTGCTGTTTATTCATCTTTATATACCTTTTTATGAGATTATAGGTCCCATCAATTGATCCATTATCAATAAGGACTATTTCAAAGATTGCGTTGGGAATGGTTTGATTTGAAAATTGTTTGAGGAATTCGTATATTGTTTCACTTTCATTAAGCACAGGGGCGATGATGCTTATTTTGGGATTCGTACTCATGTCACTCTAGTTTATATATCTCCACCTTGTGAGATCTTTATCTCGAAGCAGTTTCTGCAGATGGGATGAGATATGAAGTTTACGATCCAACAGTAGTGTCGCAAGTTGGATTTTCTCTTTTTCAGAGAGTATAGCCTTGCTTATTGAATGGATTAAATTTTTTTTGCTTCCCAATATTTCGGAGTTTCCACAGATGAGAATGATATTTTGTTGTTTGTTCCTAAAGTACTTGTGTTGTGGAAATACAAGACAATAGGTAAATAGGTACGATACATTTGCATACACTTTTTTCCAAAACGTTGCTGCTTCGCCATCCACTGTCCCCATGAGGTTTATTACGATTACGCCTTTGGTGTTTAGCATGGTACGCATTTTTGTAAATGCTTCTATGGTATAGGTCAGCAATTCCTGGTGAAAGATATTATTGGGGAAATAGGCAAGCGGATTCTTTATTCGAACACGCTTAAACACCCTTCCCATGGTAATATCAACAAAAATCATATCGTACTTTGTCCGACAATAATCAATAAACGATCGGGCGGGCTTGTGAATAGTATGTATATTCTGATTGTTAAAATTGAAATATTTTTGAGATAGCTTAATCATCACTTCATCGATCTCAACAACGTCCACCTTGATGTCTTTGTACTTTTTATAGAAATATCTTGGTGCTATGTACGCTCCTCCGCCCAAAAACAGAAGCGTTTTCGGCACCTTTATGAGTTCGATTATTTTTGCGTATGCTTTGTAGTCCAGTTCAGACATCGTCTCGTCTCCTCCAAACCCTTTCATAGATACTGTATTATCTTTGGTAAAAACGAAAAAATCCTTATAATATTGCGTTTTCCCGTAAAAAAGCAACGACCCTTTATAGTATCTGTTTACTCTGCCGATTGCATATGACAAACAGAAAATAAATATTAGGCTTATTAGTAGTTCTGGAGCGTTATGCTCCGCCTGTAAAAGGATGCGACCCCAAACAAGGGTTAAGGTGAGTGATAACAAAAAAACGGCTGGCGCCAACGGTCTGAATATTTTTCTTCCAAAAGGATATCTCCCAACTATAAATGAACATACACTAAGACTAAGGTAGAGAATTACGATGCTGATGATGTGCATATTATTCCACTGCATACGCCCTTCTGACTGAGTCAACGTGCTTTTTTAGCATGCGTGCAACAGTTTTTTTACCCAGCGTTAATAGATAATGAATAGTTGACAGGGGAGGGTCATGCTGATCGATCCACTTGTTATAAATCAATACGATCTGTTCGTTGTTAAACATGCTTTCATTGATATATGTTTTTGCTCCAATTCCTGATACAAATGCGGTTGCTTTTAATTCCTTACAAATGCTTATTACCCTTTGAATTTTATCTTCGTCCTTACTTTTGAGTTGACTGCTCCTCAGTGTTGGTGTCGTAATTCCTAATTCGCGCATTATCCATGCGGTCGTTGAAATGTTTAAATCTACAAGAAGGTCGTAGTCCCGCTCATAGATGTCTTGCAGTGTTCCAATATCTCCATAAACCTGCTTGAGTGTTTTTAGATGATTATTTTTCCAATAAGAACCACTTATACGAACGTCGTTAATATTTTGATGATATTTCTGGGCAACCGGAACCGTTAGCCAATTCCAGCGAGCGTTGATTAAGATTCTGTTTCTATTTTGGAATCCTCCTTTTTCAAATCGGACATCATCATAGAACACATACAGATCAGCTAATGCTATTTTGGCGACATGTCCTAAGTACGGTAAATACTCTGGTTGATGCATTGTGAGAATCATACGTGACTACTGTGTTTTTTCTTTCAGCAAATAGTTAAATAGTGCAATCCATTCGAGTGCAATAGTCCGCCAATCGTAGTGACGTTTACTGGAGAGGTTGTGTGATGATATATGGTTTGCGATGGGTTTGTTCGACATGGCAAGTATCGTTTTTTCAACAAATGCGTCTCTATAATTGTTCTGGTAGGGTCTACCGTGAATAAGAATATTTCCTTCTGCTGATTCTGGCAGAGCGCCAAGAGCAGTGGTAACGATGACACACCCTGCGCACCTCGCCTCTATGGTAGTAATGGAGCTTGTTTCTGGTAAGGAGTTGGGATACATGAATATTCTTGACTTCATCAATTCTATTGCTAATGATGGCTGTGAGACGGGAAGAGAGTACGTAACGTTGGGGAGCGAAGTTAATCTTCTGATATAGTCGAGTGTACGAGTTGAATCTTTTTCTCCATAAATAGAACGCGAAAATATTACTTGAAGATTGGCTTTAGGAACTCTAGAGGTGATCTTTTCCCATATTTTGTATAAGGGTTTCACTCCGTCGCCATAGCTTGAGACATATATACATCGCAGCATGTCTCTTTTTACTTTTCTACTGAACAATGTGGTATCAACTCCATTGCGAGAAGTATATATCTTCGTGGATGGAAGTTTTAAATCAGATACATAGAGACCAGTTTGGTAATTTGAGATAGAAATTATTTTATCTACGGCTGTAATAAATTGCTCTTTTATCTTCTTACTCCTAAGCGGCAAAAAGGATGGTTCTGAGGTCAAGTCCGGTGACCAAAACGTCACAACCTTGCCTTTCTCATGACACTTGATACTGACAACAGGATTTCTTTTCACAATGACTACATCTGCACTTGGGGACCGCATAAGGTCTGAAAACCGAGAGTAGAGATGGACGGTATGACCCAGCACTCTCAGAGCTCTTGTCATCCTAATCACCGCTGAAAGTGTCCCGGATACTGGCTCTCTATCCGGATTTTTTGCAAAAGGGTTCGTTTTACTATTGAGAAAGATTGTAATGCGCATTCTAAAGGCACACTATTATGTGTTTGTTGGCTTTCAATATTTGGTTTTGAATTTTGACAGAGATTTTGGCGAAAAAGTATTTACGCAAAACAATAATCGAATTCACAAAGCTGGATATGATATAAGGAAATGTGTTAAATTCAGTTTTTACCCTCCCAGATTTATCAAGACTCCTCATGGCTTTCCCAATAATCTGTTTTCTGCTGACTGCATTAAGACGGTTTGAGCTATCTCCCTTCAAGAGCAGATTCCTCCCTATTGATATGATGTAGCGATGTAAAAAGAGATTTCCCTCCTCTTTAAATAGAAGAATATTTCCAGGAACTAATATATGTTTAACCGGTACCACGACAACTACATCGTCTTTTTGAACTGTGGGTGTCATGCTCTTTGAAATGACTCGTACCAGCATCTCACCTTTCCGGTCTAATGCAGTCTTTATGAACGCATGAATAATTGGGGAACGTCTGTTCACTTTTACCAATATCGCTTTCATGGCAATGAAGCATGATTATTATACTTTGCCATATTGATATGTGCATCATCTCCATCATTAGGAATGACTTGGATCCTTGAAGTTCTTACGGAGTGCAATGTTATCCGAACCTATTCATTTGAATAATTATAGGAGATAGGAGAATCTCATCGCTCACTTGTGTATTCGAGCATTCTGAACGGGCTATAATGATTATTGAGGTTTTTTCTGTTTAATCTGATACCGTTGTTCTTAATTCTTATATACTCCATACCATCTACCTTTGATTGAGTCCTATGGCTGGCAGTAGATTGACAAACTATCTTCATTTTATCTGGGCAATGACTGAAAAAGAAATTAAAGCCAGATACAAACATACCGTGTTTGGCTTCTTGTGGGTGATCCTTAACCCAGTTTTTCAGATGTTCGTCATTGGATTTGTCTTTTCCTTCTTTGTATATATTCCTGTTGCAAATTATTATCTTTTTCTTTTTTCCGGTTTGCTTCCGTGGCAATTCTTCTCGCTCACCTTATCTAAGGCTACTCCTTCATTTGTTTATGAGCGATCACTGCTGCAAAAGGCAAATTTTCCCAGAGAGGCAATACCTTTATCCATTGTTCTTTCCAACTTCGTCCATTTCGTTGTCTCCCTGGTCTTACTCATTGTGTTCCTCGGTCTGTCCAAATCTATTGTATTCCCTCAAGCTCTCTATTTGCTTCCAGCATCAATTCTACTGCTTCTTTTCACGGCGAGCGTTTCCCTTCTCACCGCAACCCTTCAAGTAAAGTATCGCGATATCAATTTTTTTGTTCAATCGCTATTAATACTGTGGTTTTATGCAACTCCGATCGTCTACAACCTTGCGTTGATTCCTTCTCGGTTTGTGATCCTTTACTACTTCAATCCTTTGTCGTATATCTTTGAGCTTTTTCATGTCTCTGTACTATCAACATCACTTCCTGACATTAGGTTGTTTCTTGTCAATATTTTCTCTATGGGTCTCATAATCCTTTTCAGTTATTTACTCTATAAAAGGGAGCATCGTACTTTTGTTGATTGGTTGTAACTCGTTTACCGTTATGTCAAATGTCGCCGTTCAGCTCTCTCACATTTCAAAAAAATACGTTGTGCATCATGAAAAACCTACCCTGGTTGAGAATATCTTTAAACGAACAACTTCAGAAGCGTTTTGGGCTTTACGCAATATCAATCTCACCATTCATAAGGGAGAAAAGATTGGAATCATTGGTCCTAATGGTTCTGGTAAAACTACGCTTCTGAAAATAATTGCAGGGATTACTGCTCCGACCACTGGAGCTGCAAATATCTATGGGCGGGTGGTTTCTCTTATTGAACTGAAGGCCGGTTTCCATCCGGATTTAACAGGAGAAGAGAATATTTTGCTTAATGGTTTATTGATCGGTATGTCAAAAGATGAAATTAGAAATAAAATAACGAGCATTATCAATTTTGCGGATATTGGCTCTTTTATCGATGCTCCATTTTATACCTACTCGAACGGTATGGCCCTTCGTCTTGGTTTCTCGATTGCCGTACATGCTGAACCTGAAATTTTGGTACTCGATGAAAATATGGCGGTGGGCGATGAGAAATTTGGGCAGAAGTCGCAAAAGAAAATGGAACAGTTTTTCAGGCAAAACAAAACGATAATCCTCGTCTCCCATGACCTTGATTTTGTTAAAGACAGCTGTACGTTGACTATTCTTATGACAGGAGGAAAGATTACTAAAATGGGGAAAAGTCCAGCAATCGTCAAATATTATCGAAATACCATGTAGAGCTATATTCATCCTTCACACGTCACCCTAAGGGTTTTATAGTCCATGCTATCTATCCGTTGGTGAATTGAACTTGGGTTTAACCCTTTGTTATGGTTGGAAATTATCTCCTCCTGGATAGTTATGATACGCTTGAATCATGATTGTACGAGAGGTTCGATTGAGCGAAAAGGAGTTCTATAAATGCCCTTCAGATCAATGAGGACCTCCGCTCCACCAAAATGGATGAATTGGTCGTATATACCACTTTCTCATTCCTCGAGTATGTTAGAATGAAGTTATGGCACAACCGCCCATGAATACTTCTCAACCCCACTTCGCCCCAACTCCTTATGAATCTCCTTCTGATCAACAGGTCATTGCATCAACGTCCTCACCAGAATCGCAGAAGTTTTTGACTAAGAAACGGCTTCTCTTCTCGGTTTTCTTCGTTTTTGTGACTCTGGGAGGTGTGGTTGGTTTCTTTTCATTGCGTTCCTCAACAATGCCTCCTGCTCCGCAAACAGTACCACCTGCCGTGAATACCGAGCAACCATCTCCTCAAATAACATCTTTTCAGTCTCCTCTTTTTATCGGCACTCAAACCATCGTTATTTCCGATGTACGGGGCGGGCAGTTATCTGGAAATGCAACGCTTCGCATAGATTCCACCACAATTAGTCGATCGGTCGAAGCATCTCTTCCCCCTCCTCCGGATGGTCAATTCTATCAAGCTTGGATCGGAAAGGTGCTGGAGACAGAAAGCGATTTTGTTCCGCTTGGGCAACTTGTTGGGGTTCGTGAGGGTAGCTATAGCTTGACGCGTATCGAACCTCTTAAAGAAGCGGTCGTTTCCTCTGATCAAATCTACGATACCCTTGTAGTTAGTCTGGAAACTATCGATGATCAGATCATGGAAATAGAAATCCTTGAAGGCAGCTTCACGTTCTGAGTATTCTGTTTTATACGCAGCCCTTATTTCACCCTTCTCTTTCAGTATAATGAGCCTGTCATGGTCGTACGAGAAGTTCGATTGAGCGAAGAGGAGTTCTATAATGCCCTTGTTTCGCATCCAGTACAGAGTTGGGAGTGGGGAAGTTTTTCATATCAGTGCGATAATAATGCTACTTGACAATACATTTACTCGTACTAAAATGATATTATGATTAAGAGAAGTTTATACCCCGTTCTTAAAGAACATTTAGACAGGAAAGAGATTACCTTCATCGTAGGGCCAAGGCAGGCCGGAAAAACGACCTTAATGACACTTCTCAAAGAAGAGTTGGAAGGCCAGGGTGCAAAAACGATTTTTCTTAACTTAGATATCGAGGCTGACCGAGAATATTTTGATTCTCAACAAAAATTACTCAAAAAAATCTCTTTAGAAATTGGCAACGATGGGGGATTTGTGTTCATTGATGAAATCCAAAGAAAAGAAAATGCCGGTCTATTTCTCAAAGGTCTCTACGACATGAATTTAGGATACAAGTTTATCGTTTCGGGTTCAGGAAGTGTTGAGTTAAAAGAAAATATTCATGAGTCTTTAACTGGCAGAAAGCAGGTTTTCAGATTAACACCCCTCACATTTGAGGAGTTTATACATTTTGAGACAAATTATCGATACGAAGAGAAACTGGCTGATTTCTTTGAACTTGAAAAAGTAAAATCTAGACAGCTTCTTGAGGTATACCTCAATTTTGGAGGCTATCCAAAAGTAGTCCTTGAAGAAACGCAAGAAAAAAAACAAAAGATAATGGCAGAGCTCTATCAAAGTTACCTAGAAAGAGACATTGTTTATCTTTTAGGGGTACAAAAATCTGAAGATTTTACTTCTTTAGTTCGGATCGTTGCCTCACAGATAGGCAATTTAGTGAATACTGCTGAAATTTCATCAACTTTGGGCATATCTGTGGCTACGGTTAAAAAATATCTTTGGTATTTACAGAATACTTTTATTGTGGAAAAAGTGACACCCTTTTTTACAAATATCCGAAAGGAAATTACTAAGTCGCCAGTGTTTTATTTCTACGACTTGGGAATGAGAAACTACTCTTTGGGCATTTTTGGTACAGTAACACGCCCTCATGATGCGGGCCCAGCTTTTGAGAATTTTGTTTTTAACATCATTAAACAAAAAACTACAGACACTGCTTCTCGAATCCTCTTTTGGAGGACTAAAGACAAAGCTGAAGTTGATTTTGTTGTTAACAGTGGTAAGAAAGTTATCCCGATTGAAGTTAAGTATAAAGATTTAGCAAAGCCAGAATTAACTCGCTCCTTTCGAAGCTTTATTGATAAATACAAACCTCAAAGAGGGTATATTGTCCATTTAGGAAAAGCGATGAGACAACAAATTAATACCACCACAATTTTCTTCATGCCTTATTACAAGTTTTTCTTTGAAAAACTGTAAAAATTTAAGCAACATCTATAAGCAGGTAAAATCAAACATCGTTATGGTTGTGCGGGAAGTAAGAATTGATGAAAAAGACACGTATCATTCTTTAGTCTCCCATCCAGTACAGAGTTGGGAGTGGGGAGAATTTAAAGAGCGTACTGCGGCCACGGTGGTTCGATTGGGCTTCTATCAAACACAACGACTTACGTCTGCTTTTCAGCTGACGTTTCACTCGATTCCCAGTACTTCTTTTCAGATCGGCTACTTTCCGAAGGGATCCCTCCCTGATAAACGGATGCTTGAGGCACTGCTTGAGTTGGGCAAGAGGAAGAATGCGGTTTTTGTGAAGTTAGAACCCAACATCCCGAAGGGGGAGGGGGAATCTTCGCTGGCCGAGCTTTCCCGAACTTTCGACCTGCGCAAGGGAAAACCAATTTTTACCCCTCATACATTCAGGGTTAATCTAACTAAGAGCGAGGAGGAGCTTTTGGCGGCGATGAAGCCGAAAACACGCTACAACATCCGCGTCGCCCAACGGTACGGGGTAACGGTGGTTGAGGATAACAGCGATGCGGCGTTTGAAGAATACCTTCGGTTGACGTTTGAAACGGCAAAACGCCAACGATTCTATACCCATGATGAAGTGTATCATCGACAGATGTGGGGGATTCTCCGTCCTGCGGGTATTGCCCATCTTCTGACCGCGACTTGGAAAGACCAGATTCTTGTTGCCTGGATTGTTTTTACTTTTAAGGATGTCATCTACTACCCTTATGGTGCTTCATCGAGCGAACACCGCGACCTGATGGCCTCAAACCTCATGATGTGGGAGGCGATGCGCTTCGGGAAGCTTCAGGGGTGCCGGACCTTTGATCTGTGGGGGGCGCTGGGCCCCAATCCTGACCCGAAGGACCCTTGGTACGGGTTCCACCGCTTCAAAGAGGGATATGGAGGGGAGTTGGTTGAGTTCGTGGGTTCTTTTGATTTGGTTGTCAATCCGCAAGTCTACTCCCTGTTTCGTTTCGCTGACGACCTTCGCTGGAAGTGGTTGCGGTTTGCAGCAAGGTTTCATGACTGATCTTCGGCAAACTCCCGCGTACGCGTCGTACATGGCTTCCTGTGGGTGGATCGTCGGGAAGGTCCCGCCTTTTTCTTTCCCGCGTCAACCCCATTCCCATCGGCGACCCTCCACCTTTGTCTACATCAAGAAGTTGCCCCTCCTTCCCTTTTCAGTCATGAAAATTCAGCGGTCCTCTCTGCCGGATTTTCGGGCCGTTGATCGACTATGTCGAGCGCACCGGGCCGTCTTTATTGCTATTGAGCCTCGGATCATCCGCGGTCTTTCTGTTTCTGAAGTTGCGGCAATTTTTCAGCAGCATGGCTATCGCCAGGCTTCGATTCCAATGCTCCCCACGCGGACATTACAAATTGATCTTCGACAATCTCCGAAGGATTTGTTTCGCACCTTCAAGAAGGATGCGCGGACGAGTATTCGGAAGACCCTTCATTCCTGCCGTTTCCGTGTTCTTGATCCCCAAGACGAGGCTCAGCGTGCGCAATTTTACTCATTTTGGAAAACCTACGGGAGAGGTTTTGTCTTTTCTGTATCAAACTTTCAGAAGCTTCTCGCGGCTTTTGGGAGCGACTCGTTCTTTGTTTGTACCTATACCGGGAAAGGCCAGCTTCTCGCGGCATCCCTCATTCTTGTCCATAACAAATCCGCTTCGTATTACTTTGCTTGTGTCTCGCCTTTGGGGCGACCACGTTTGGCTGGCTATTTGGTTGTTTGGGAAGCAATCCTTGAGGCAAAACGGCGCGGGTGTACGGCTTTTGACCTCGAGGGTGTCTATGACCAACGCTTCCCTGGTCTTCGACGATGGAAGGGTTTTTCGCAGTTTAAGCAGAAGTTCGGGGGAAAGGAGATTGTCTACCCCGGCTCCTTCACCCGTTTTTCTCTCCCTCTATTTTCTTAATTGTTTTGTCATCTTCGCGGCGAAGAATTCCACCGGAGCGTAATCGTCCGTAAATATTTTGTGGGGTGCGAGATCAAATCGGGAGAGATCAACTCGATGCCATGCAATATCTCTGATCTCTGTCGTTTTGGAGTTTCGAATCTCTGGGTTGGCTGCATCGAATTTCCAGGTTTTATCTTTCACACCCCAGAGCAGCATGTTCTGTAAACCGGAAAGCTCAGTTGGCCTTGTGGCAATGACTTCCCCATTGGGGAACACATGACGGAAGGTCTTTACAATCGAGAGTCCGAATGACGGAACTTTATTTTCAATCGAGGTCGCAATATTCATCACGATTGTGCCCCTTTGACAAAGGTGTTTCTCAATTATCTTGAAAAATTCTGCTGTTGCCAAATGCGGGGGCAGCGCAAAATCCATACTGAACACGTCAACAAAGATCATGTCATAACATCCCAGATTTCCCGAAAGGAACTTTCTGGCGTCAGCCGTTACGAGTTTTAATCGGGGGTCGTCAGTGAGACTGAAATACAGTCTTGCAAGTTCGGGCAGTCGGGGGTCGATTTCGACCGCCACCACTTCTAGTTCGTCTTTTCGTTCGGCAAGCAGCTTTTTCGGTATCACGTACGTGCCTCCACCGAGATAAAGAAACCGTTTGGCTTGTTTATTTGCGAGGACGTAGAGCTCGTGGTAACGCGTGTAGGGAAACGGCAATTCGTCTGAATCAAGGTAGCGTGCGCCGGCAAAGGTCTTGTCGAGCATCAACAGGAGCCCTTCTCCTCCCTGAAATTGCGTTTTGATAATCTTAATGTGCTGATACATCGAATCTTCTTCCACAAGCGTGTCCGGCTCAGTCCTTACCGGTTTCACTGTTCCCGATAGCACTCCCAGTATTAGCATCAGCACTCCAATCTTTCGCAGCGCTTTTGTCTTCAGGCTTCTTGAGATGCCTGCGAGTCCGACTGCAACAAGCACTATTCCGGTTCCAGCGATGATCTTTGAGACGGGAAAATGAGGGATGAAGATGAATCCAGCCCCTAGGCTCCCCACAACACTCCCTGCAGTGCCGAAGAAGAAAACCCTTCCGGCTGTTTCTCCAACTGTGTTTATTCCCTTGGTCTGGATCCTTATTGCAATCGGCGAAACCATCCCGAGAAAGAGCGTTGGCAGAAAAAATAACATCAGGGAGGCGAGGAGAGGTCCTGCCATAAGATCCAGCTTTCCCCCCAAAATCGGAAGGAGAAAGATGCTTAACATGTTCAGCAGAAGAACTTCAGTTCCGGAGACAAGGACAATACCATACAGAAGAGTGGGTGAGGGTTTTTGATCCGCGAACTTCCCACCCAGCCAATATCCGATTGCCAGGGCGATCATGATGACCGATATTATGCTTGAGAGGTTGAAGAGCGTCGCTCCGAAATAGGGGGAGAGGAGTCTTATGGCGGTCACTTCAACAATAAGGGTTGCGGCTCCACAAATGAATATGACCACATTAATCAGATTCTGTTTGAATTGCGCTGGTTCTATCGCCATGCTGGGCAAAGCAATCGAAAGTCGCAAAAATCGCACCACTTTCCGGGCGTTGGATTGAAATCTGACGATTCGATCGCCTCCTTGATTTTTCCGATTGTTTGGCTGGCTTTGGCAATGTCGCTTTGGGAGCGGTGGGTGGTCATCTTCTTTTTCGCATCGAGATAGAAAAAGGACAGCTCTATTCCTTGCGGTCTAATTGCGTATGCGCCTTGCGTAGCGGCAAGCGCATAAATCGTCATTTGGAGTGAAGTTTCAACCTCTTTCTGACTCGGGACTTTTCCAGTTTTGTAATCGATGATCTCAACTTTTCCTTGACCCTCCGCGTTTAGGCGATCAATGCGGCCGGTTAGCCAAAGCTGTGGTTCAATACGGACCTTAAATGGTTCTTCGACCGTAAGAACTTTTTCCTTTGGGTCATAGGCGGTGTCGAAATAGTCGGAAAGCATTTTTTTTGCTTTGGCATAGGCTTTTTTCTCATGAAGGCTCCCGGCATACCCTGGGCTTTGCCAGCGTTTCTTCAGGGCTTTGAGCAGATCTTTTTTAGTCGGCTTACTTCCTCCTTTGTGGAGCGTATAAAAGTCTGCCAAGGCATCGTGGATGCTGGTTCCAAAAGATTGGGCATGCGATTGCGGGACGGGAATCCGAAGGAGGTACCGATAGCGGTATTGGAGCGGACAAGTCTTAAAAGTCTCAATCTGCGAGAATGAAAGGCTGTCTACCTGTGTTGGCGATTTTCTCTCTTTCGGAGATGCTTCTTTTTTCCAATCAATGAAGAGCGGTTGATCACCACTGAGGAGCTGTCCTTGTGTTTTGAGGATTTCTTCTTTAATACCCAGTGCTTCTACCACAAAAGGGCTGATGTGCTTCTGTCGTTTTCCTTCGGCATAGAACTTTGCGGCAGTCATGTACAAGTTCTCTTTTGCGCGTGTCATTCCAACATAAAAAAGTCTCCTTTCTTCCTGTTCATGGGCGTCTCCTTCGGGAAGGATCTCTTTTATTAATTTTTCGGGAATCGGTATTCTCTCTTTCCGTTCCCGGGTCGGAAACCGTTCAGAAACGAGATTAGTGAGGAATATCACCGGGAATTCCAGCCCTTTGGCGGAATGGACGGTGAGGATATTAACGCGATTCTCCTCTGTCCAATCCGTGTCCGCAGCCAATGGCGACTCTCCAAGTTCCATCTTCATCGTTATCCAATCAAGAACAGCTTCCACCGAGGCGTCATCGTGTTCGGCTTCAAAAGTCTTTAATTTATCAAAGAACTTCGCGAGGTTCTGAGCCTGCTGTTCTTCCTGTGGTGTTTTATAGTCAGAAATCTCCCTTAGGAGTCCGCTATCTTCCAGAAAGTAATAGAGAATTTGGCCGGCGGTCTCTTTCGGAAGAAGGCGAAGGTGCCGGTGAATCATTGTCATCAGGTTGTCAATCTTCGTCCTCCCTTCCTGAGATATCGTAACGGATGGTCGTTTTTCGACGACTGGAGATTTTTTTGCAATGATTTCACAGGCCTCAAAGAGCGATGTGTTTGTCTTCTTTGCATACACCCTCAGAGCTGCAAAGTCCCTCGGACTCAGATCGAATATCTTCATTGTGAGCATACGATACATCGCCACCGAATCTTCATAGTTTGCCAAAAGCTTCAAATAGGCGATGAGATCTTTGACTTCTTCCTGGCGGAAGAGTTGTCCGGGACCGAGAAATTGGAACGGAATTCCTTTCCGGATTAACGTCCGGATAAACGGCTCGGCATGATTGTTGGCTCGAACAAGGATGGCAATGTCTTTCCAGTCGTATGCTTTCCTTTTTATTAAGTGTTGTATTTCTTTGCCTACTGACTCTGCTTCGTCTTCAACCCGGTTAGTGAACAGAAATCGTATTTTCTCGCCCCGTTTTCCTTTATAGCTTATCAATTTCTTGTTGATTCTCTCTTTAACCTCCAAACGATCAGGATTGTTGTGCTGAATGAGATCATAGGAGCGGTCGAGGATCTCTTGGGTCGAGCGATAGTTGCGGGTAAGGGAGATGATTTTCGCATTCGGAAAACGTTTTTTGAATTGGATGATGTTCGAAACGGCGGCGCCTCTCCATCTGTAGATAGCCTGATCGTCATCACAGACGCAGGTGAGGTTGGCTCGCTTTCCCGCGAGCAGCATCGCTATCTCGTTTTGGGCAATGTTGGTATCCTGGAATTCGTCAACGAGAATATAGTTAAATTGTTTCTGGTACATTGCAAGAATATTCCTTCTCGTGCGCAAGAGTTTGAGAGTATTTGAGATAAGATCCGCAAAATCCATGATCCCTTCCTTCACTTTGAGTCGTTCATATGTTTCGTAGGCTAAGGCAAGTTCAAGGGTTTTCTTTCGCTCTTCAGTATCTTTTTTTGCTAAGCTTTCTGCATAGGTTTTGTACTGCTGGCTGCTCACATCTTCATCCTTCAATCTATTAAAGTGTTCCAGTATCCCCTGAAGAAATTTCGTCGGATTTCCGTGGGGACGAAAGTAGTCCAGGGCGAAATCGAACAAACGACGACGAAGAAAAAGCAGCGATTCCGCTTCGGTTAATAGGCGGAAGGAGGAGTCCAGTCCAATATTGATTGCCTCAGCTCTTAAGAGCCTATCACAAAAAGCGTGGAAGGTTGCGACCCACATCTGAACATACCCGTAGGGCATGGCGATATCAATTCGCTCTTCCATTTCACGGGCGGCTTTTTCGGTAAAGGTCAAGGCGAGAATTTCGGCCGGTTTTGCACGCCCCTTGGTGATGAGTCTTTTTATTCTTTCAGTAATTACCGTTGTTTTGCCCGTACCGGCCCCGGCAATAATCAGGAGTGGTCCCTGGTTGTGATTGATCGCAATTTTCTGCTGTCTATTCAAACTGATGTTTTCTGCCATGCGTTGGGGGTCGTCTTTTTTGTCTATTCCTGAAGGAGCGGCGGCTGAGATTCTCTTTTCTTCTCCAAGGTCCGTGTGGAAGTCAATTTATGTCCCATGCGCGTGAAGGCGCTTGTCACCTCCGAGAATTTGTTGTAGGTATTGGTGATATGGTTGCCGAGTGTTCCGAGATGGCTGTCGACTTTTTCATAATCTTTCTGAATAGCTCGAAGGAGTACAAAGATTTCTTTGGCTCTGGACTCGATTTTTTTTCCTTCAAATGAAAGAAGAATCATTTGCAGATGGGCATAGAGGGTGGTGGGAGAAACCGGGTAGACGCGTTTTTGACGGGCATAGTCCGTGGTGGCCGTTTCGTTCACAATCTCGTAGTACACCGGTTCGCTCGGAAGGTACATCAAGGCAAAATCCATCGTCCCTTCTTCAGGCAGGATGTATTTTCTTGCAATGTCATCGATATGGCGGCGGATGTCCTTGTGAAACTCTCTCTTGGCGGTTTGGCGATCTTCTTTTGTTTCTCCGACCACCATTCTTTGAAAGTTCTCCAGAGGGAATTTCGAGTCAATGGGAATGATGCCGGCATCCGTTCGGATGGCGGCGTCTACCGTATTTCCTGATTTGAAGGTGTATTGAAGATGGAATGATTTCTTTGGGAAGATTTGGCTAATTAAGTCATTGAGTACTTGCTCGCCGATGTTGCCGCGGAGTTTTGGACTTTGAAGAAAAGCCTGGAGGTCGCGCATTGACTGAGAGATCGTGGAAAATTGGCCTGCTTCTTTTTTCAGTTCGCCGATCACCTCCGCTGCTTTATCCAGCCGTTGATTCAGGGAGTGGGAGCTCTTTAAGAGCGTCTCGGTAATGTTTTGGTTCGAGCGCTGAAGGCTCTCTGCGAGAACATTTTGGAGGTCTTTGATGTCCTTTTGAGTTGCTTTGGCCCACTCGAGAAGGGTGGTATCCTCTTTCTCTTTTCTCAGGCTTTCAAGCTTGGCTACGATATACCATACCGAAATCGCAAACCCCACAATCATTATGGTTGCAAGAAGATAGATTTCTCTTGGCATTTTAACTTGTTTCTTTTTTTCCTCGGTTTACTTCGACTATCGAGCGGGTGTGTTTCTTGCCCGATTTTACTGGGCTGTTGCCTGGCCATTGTAAAACTTTCTCTGTCGTCTGTCTATCTTCCGGATCTTTTTTTATGTCACGTCTTCGCTTTCCGGTTTCCGATCAGCTAGAATGTCTTTTAATGCCTACCATACGAAGGAGAAACTTTCTGCCCGCTCTTTTTTTTGCCCTTCTTTTCTGGGGTGTCGTGGGCTTTTTCATTTTTTTTGTTGACCCTGAGCTCGTTCGCGACTGGCTTTTTCACGGAACCTATTTGCCCTTTTTCCTTTCTTTGTGGCTGGCTCTTTTTCTTACCGCCTCTCTTCTTTTTGCTCACACTCGTCGCGGATTCCTCCTTTCTTTTGGTGTGATTGTTTTTCTGGCTCTTCGAGTCTTGGGTTTGGGACATCTCCTGAATGCTATTCTTCTCTTCAGTTTTCTTGTCTTTTTCGAACTGGCTTTGTCAGCTCGGCCACATTGATCGATTGACAAGACAAAGATTTCCATGTTATACACAGACTGAGTTTATTCAATTAAATCGCTGCTTCTTATGCAGATTTCTGACCGGAAACTCAATGCTATCCTCGAACAGCAGGTGTTCTCCGTCTTCTATCAGACTTTGGCAGATCTCCGAACACCCCATGAGGTTAAAGTGGTGCTTTCAGACCTTTTAACCGAGACCGAGCGTGTGGCTTTGGCGAAGCGTTTTGCCATCGCTACTTTTTTAGAAAAAGGGAGAAGCTACGAAAACATCCGGGAGATGCTGAAGGTATCTTCCGCAACGGTCGCTGCTGTAGCGCTTAGGATGGGCAACCCCGGTGTTCAGCTTGCCCTTACCAAAGTCAAGGCGGAAGAGTGGGCTGATCAATGGGCCAAGAGGATTCGCCGATTGTTTCAATCATTCTCCTCTTAACTTTGAGCTTTCTTTTTTCAGTTTCTCTCTCTTTAGCTCGTTCAGATGAACTTCTGTTACAATACTTCCGTACCCTTTCCTGTCTAGAGTTTCGTATGCGAAGAAGGAAGTTTTATCTGACCAGTGCAATTCCGTATGTTAATGCCAGGCCTCATCTGGGTCATGCGCAGGAGTACGTCATTGCCGATTGTATCCAACGTTACCATGAGCTTTTGGGAGACGGGGTCTTTTTGGGATCAGGAGCTGATGAAAACGCTCTGAAGAATGTCCAGGCTGCAGAGAAAGAGGAACTTTCTCCTTCCGTGTTTCTTAAAAAATATTCGGATATCTTCCGAGACTTTTATGGATTGTTGGGCGTTTCCCTCGATGTGTTTCGTCGCGGTACCGATCAAACATTCCATTGGCCCGGTGTCCAATTGTTGTGGAATCGTTGCCTTCGCTCCGGAGACATCTATAAAAAACGCTACGTTGGACTTTATTGCGTCGGGTGCGAAAGCTTTAAGCGTAAAAAGGATCTTCTCGATGGAAAATGTCCGGATCATAACACGTTTCCCGAACGGATAGAGGAAGAAAACTATTTTTTCCGACTCTCCAAATACCAACACCAGATTGAAGACCTCATTACTTCCGATACCCTGCGAATCTTCCCACAAAAACGGAGGCGGGAAATTTTGTCTTTTGTCCGTATGGGGCTTGAGGATTTCAGCATCTCCCGGAGCAATGAACGGGCTCGTGGGGTAGGGGTTCCTATCCCTGGAGATGATGGCCAAAAGATATACGTTTGGTTCGATGCTCTTGCTATTTATATGACGGGAGTTGGTTACGGATATGATGAGCGCTTATGGAAAGCATGGTGGCCTGCTGACCTCCATATCATCGGTAAGGACATCATCCGCTTCCACGCTGTTTACTGGCCAGCCATCCTTCTTTCTGCCAAACTGCCGCTCCCGAAAGCGCTTTTGGTCCATGGCTTCATTACCATTGGGGGACATAAAATGAGCAAAACCATCGGTAACGTTATTGATCCGTATTGGCTTTTAAATACCTACGGACTCGATGCAGTTCGATACTTTTTACTGCGTGAGATACCTACCCTCGATGATGGCGATTTCACTCTTCGACGGTTTGAGGAGCTTTATACTTCCGATTTGTCAAACGGACTTGGGAATTTAGTGTCACGGATTGCAACGCTTGCGCAGCGCAGCGGGTTTTCGTTCCCAGCTTCACCGCCACTTCATTTTCGGCTTCAAGTGAAAAAGCATCTCGAGGACTATCGACTTGATTTGGCTCTTTCGGAGATATGGAAAAGTGTATCTACACTTAACCACACGATTGATCGTAATCGGCCGTGGACTTTGTCCGGAATGAGTCTCCGTAAGGTCTTGACTGCGCTTATCGGCAGTCTCCGACAGGTTGGCTTTGAACTCCAACCATTTCTTCCGGATACTTCAGCAAAAATCCTCGCCCGGTTCGCCGGTCCCAAGATCCTGGCTCAGAATCCCTTTTTCCCTCACCTTTGATACAATTCCTCTATATCAATGAGGTGATTTTTCCTTTTTCAATTATGAGCAGTTCTCCTCGGCAGCAAGCTTCTCTTTTGCGAAAGCACTTCCGGCTTCTCGAGGTCGTTCCGGGCCTTTTTTCTTGGTCGCTCATCCTTTTTCCTTTTTGGGGATCCTTTTTTTTCCCCATCGCAGTTGCATACTACGTTTTGGCCTTTGATGTCTACTGGCTCTATCGTTCGGTCTCTACTGCACTCTTGGCCGTTTTTGCACACTTCCGTATTCAGGCCGCCCTCTCATTCGACTGGATGGGTGAACTTTCCCTTTTTCCGGACTGGAGACGGGTTCACCATCTTGTTATTATCCCTACATTCAAAGAACCGCTTCATACCTTGCGACGAACCCTTGAAGGCCTTCGGCGACAAACGTTTCCTAAACGGCAAATCGATGTTGTTGTCTCATTCGAAGAACGTGAAGGGGAGACTGCTTACAAAAAGGCAGAACATCTGCGCGATGTATTTGATGGAGTCTTTTCCTCTTTCCTTATCACTTTTCACCCGAAGCTTTCCGGTGAGGTTGCGGGAAAATCATCCAATACTTCCTGGGCTGCAAAGTTTGCCAAGCGCGAATTGGTTGATCGACGGGGTTTTGACATCAATTACCTCACCGTCACCAGCGAAGATGCGGATGCGGTCCTCCATCCTCACTATTTGGCAGCCCTTACCTATGCATTTTTAGACCACCCAAGGCGTTACCGCCGCATCTGGCAAGCTGCGATTGTCTTTTACAACAACATTTGGCGGGTTCCTGCTCCGATTCGTGTTCTTGCCACAATTTGGAGTGTTGTCCAAACTTCCCTTTTAATCCGCCAAGACCGACTGATCAACTTTTCTACATACTCAACCAGCATGCGACTTGCCCATGAAATAGGATACTGGGATGTCGATGTTATCCCTGAGGATTATCGACTTTTCTTCAAGGCTTATTTCCATTTTAAGGGTGGTGTTGAGACGGAATCGTTGTTCTTACCCGTCTATGCCGATGCCGCAGAATCCACCAGCTATTGGAAAACGATGGTCAATCAGTACGAGCAGGTGAAACGCTGGGCCTGGGGCGTTTCTGATGATCCCTATATTATCCGTCATTGGCTGACTGCCAAACGGATATCGTTTTGGGATAAGACGTTTCGCGTCCTTGGTGTACTTGAAGATCACTTCCTTTGGCCTGTCAACTGGTTTGCCATTACCCTTGGGGCTCTCCTTCCTCCACTCATCAATCCGAACTTCTCCCGCACAATCCTCGGGAAAACTTTACCCCAAGTTTCCTCATTCATTCTGACGCTTTCCCTCATCTCCCTGGTGGTTATCCTTTTTATAGACGCCCGACAACGGCCGCCACGAGAACAAGGGATTTCTCTGCTTCGACGTCTGTTTCAGCCGTTTGAATTTATTCTTCTTCCAGTTGTTGGGTTTTTCTTTAGCGCTCTTCCTGGCATTGATGCCCATACCAGACTTATGCTCGGGCGGTATATTGAATACCGTGTCACGGAGAAGGTATAACTACAACTGTTATATTGTTCCATTGTTGTATTGTTCAATGAAACCATGAAACAATGAAACAATGAATAACGCCGGGCCGCAATCTCTTGCTCACAAGATTGCCATATTCATTGCAAAATACCGTGCGCTCATTGTACTTTTCCTTTTTATCTTCGTCCTCCGGATCCCTTCGCTGGTTGAGCCGCATCGGTATGCCGATGAAGAAATCTATCTCACGCTCGGCCAGGCCGTCCGTAAAGGCCTTGTCCTCTATCGCGACATTCATGACAACAAACCTCCACTTCTCTATCTTGTAGCGGCGGTTGCGGGTAGTCTGTTTTGGTTTCGGTTCATTCTGCTTGTTTTCCATACGTTTGGGGTTATCTTTTTCTGGAAACTTGCGGAACTTCTGTTTGACAAAAACCGGGTTGCGGTTTTCATCGCTACAGCGGTTTTTGGTGTCTTTTCCACTCTCCCAACTTTGGAAGGTAACATTGCCAACGGCGAAAACTTCATGATTGTTCCGGCCATTATTGGTTTCTTTTTGTTCTACCGTTTCCTGACCGTCCCTTCCACAAATCATCGGCCGCTTATTCCTTTTTCTATTGGGTTGTCATTTGCTGTCAGCTTTCTTTTTAAGATCCCCATCCTGTTTGACTTCTTCAGCCTGTTGTTGTTTTGGTGTTTTTTTGTCGAGCCATCTTTCCGGGTTCGGGTTTTGGTTCGGCGAATGCTTTCCCTTCCTTTCTTGGCTATGGTTTCCGGATTTGTCCTTCCCGTTCTTTTGAGCATCGCCTATTATTCTTGGCTTGGGGCTTTTGAACCCTATGTTTCTGCAGCGCTTCTCCAGAACGTCGGGTACGTGTCTTCTTGGCGGAGTGGGGGAGAGGGGGTCTTCACCAACCCATTGATTTGGCGCGGTGCTGTTGTACTGGGAGTTACTGTTTTTCTGTTCCTCTTTTCTTCGAAGCTTTCTATGGCGGTTCGCTTTGTCTCACTTTGGGCTGTCTTTTCGATGTACGGTGCGCTCCTCTCAAGCCGTCCCTACCCACACTATCTTCTTGAGCCATTGGCGGCGGCGGTTTTTTTGATAACGCTTGTTTATTCCGAACGTTTCTTTCTGGTCCGTCTTCTGGCGGCCATGCTGTTTACCTTGTTACTCTTGGCATACATTGAAAATCGTTTCTGGTATTATCCTACCTTTCCCTATTATCGCAATTTCATCCGCTATGCTACCGGTAGAATAGGTTGGGATGGGTACCTTGATTCTTTCGGGGTACGCCGTAATTATCTGATCTCTTCCTATATCACTCAACATACATTTGCTTCGGATCGGATCTTTGTCTGGGGAACTGAGCCCTCTATCTATGCACTCTCCGAACGACTCCCGGTTGGACGTTATGCGGTCTCCTATCATATCTTTGATTTTCGCGCATTCGATGAAACGATTATCGCCATTCAGGAGTCACCTCCCCCGTACATTATTGTGATTGAAGATCTTGATCGGTTTACTCAATTGAAGTCGTATCTTGTAAAATACTATATTCTTGAAACAACCATTGAGGGAGCTTCTCTTTATCGGCGATTACCAGACACTCAGGCGCAGGTCGGCCATTGAATCCTTCGGTCTCTTTCGTTTCTACTTCCCTCTTTTTTCCGCACGGATTTCAACCTGCTATGCTATACTTTATCCCATGCAGGCGCGGCTCGGAGAAGGTTTCGGACAGCCTTCGCAGAACACCACCCAGGACTCCTTGTACCTTGTTTGGCGTGATCGCATCGGGGGACGTTCCCTTCGACTCTCTCTGTTCTTCTTTTTCCTTCTTCTCCTGGTTGTCGGGGTTTCTTTCTGGCGTATTCCCCCTCAGATTCCCCTGGCTTATTCCAGACCATGGGGTGTGGCTCAACTTGTTCCCTCAAGCTTTCTGTTTGTGCTTCTGTTCTTGACCCTTTTTCTTGTCATCTCCACAAGCATCCTTGCCGCCTTTCTTTTTCCATCCGAACAGCTGTTGGCGCGCATCCTCCTTTGCGGCTTAAGCTTAACGCTCCTGTTGATTGACGTCTCGGTTTTCCGGGTGATCTTACTTATTACCTAGTTTTGTCATTTGTGGTCTTAGTATGTTTCCATCGCTCTTGTCACGGCTTTTCTTCCTTCCACTTATCGTTTCATTCCTTTTTTCCTTTCTCGCTACCTTCCTCGTCCGGGCGGTCTACCTTCGCCTTGGCTGGCTCGATGATCCTGCCTTACGCCGCCATCCTAAGGTGGTTCATACTTATCCCACGCCACGAGGAGGAGGTCTTGCGATTTATTCGGCGGTCTTTCTCTCATCGCTTATCTTTCTTGGTTTTGATAAACACTCGTTTGGCATTCTTTTTGGAGGACTTCTTCTCACCATCGTTGGTTTATTGGATGATCGCCTCGATCTCAATCCTTACCTGCGTCTTGGTTTTGGTTTTTTAGCCGCATTCAGCGTCGTTGGCAGCGGAATCGGGATTGCGTTTATCACTAATCCTTTCGGTGGAATCCTGCATTTGGATTGGCCCCGGATTACGTTCTATTTCTTCGGTGACCGCTCCATTTGGCTCCTTTCTGATCTTTTTGCCCTGCTTTGGATCGTGTGGAGTATGAATATCGTGAACTGGTCAAAAGGCGTTGATGGTCAACTTCCTGGGATCGTGGTGGTCGCGGCCATCGTCATTGCAGCTCTTTCGCTTCGGTTTACGGAAGACGTTACCCAATGGGGAGTTTCTATCCTTGCTGCCATCACCGCCGGCGCCTATCTTGGGTTCTTGCCCTGGAATTGGTTCCCCCAAAAAATTATGCCAGGGTATGGAGGGGGGTCGCTTGCGGGATATCTTTTGGCCATCTTGGCAATACTTTCCGGAGCAAAGGTGGCAACGGCCATCCTTGTTCTGGGTATCCCGATGGCGGATGCCGTCTATACTATCCTGCGTCGGCTTGCCAGCGGCCGATCTCCGGTTTGGGGTGACCGCGGCCATTTTCACCATCTCTTGCTCGATTTTGGGTGGAGTAAGCCGCGGATTGCGATCTTCTACTGGATCGTCAGCGCTGTTTTGGGGATCCTGGCTCTTCAATTGAATGCCCAACAGAAATTGTATACAATCGTGACACTTGCCGTGATCGTTGGGGGAGTGTTGTTATGGCTCAACTTCTTTTTGTTCTTAAGAGCGCCCGACCGCGGCAATGGTTAAAGAACTTCGCGTTATTTGCCGCCCTCATTTTTTCCGGTCAACTCTTTGCTTTTGATTCCTTTCTTCGCGTCGTCTACGCGTTTTCCATTTTTTCGTTTTTGACGTCGTCCGTTTACCTCTTTAACGATGTCGTTGATGCTCCTTTGGATCGGCGGCACCCTTACAAACGCCACCGACCAATTGCTTCTGGTAAATTCCCCGTCTCCGTCGCGCTTTTTCTGGCGGTTTTCGGTTTTTTTATTGCTCTTACCCTGGCACGACAGCTTTCCTTTTTCTTCTTTCTGTTTTCCTTTGCCTACCTTCTCCTTCACATCCTCTACAGCTTGTGGATCAAACGCGTCCCCATCCTGGATCTTTTGGCCATTGCCACGGGCTTTATCATTCGCGTGTACGCCGGGGCGGTTGTCGTTGATGCTCACATGAATGTCTGGTTTCTTTTCACCGTGATTTCGCTGTCGCTGTTCCTGGCCGTTGGTAAACGCCAAAGCGAGCGGACCCTTCTTGTGGGCCGTGGCGAAGTTCTTGACAGCCATCGTGCCACATTGGTTGGCTACAGTCAGAGACTTTTAGATGTTTACACGAGTATGTTTGCCAATACCACCTGGATTACGTATGCCCTGTTTACTTTCCTGCAACCGCAGCCCGTTCTCACCCGGCCGCGGGTGGTTGGTTTCCTCGCCGAGCTTCCCCATACCTTTGTCGCACAAAAGTGGTTGATGATCACGGTTCCGATTGTCGTCTATGGAGTGATGCGTTACTTGCAACTTATTTATGAACGTAACGAAGGAGAGAGTCCCGATAAAATCCTTGTTTCCGATACCCCGCTTCTTGCGGCGGTACTCCTTTGGGGTGTTCTGGTCGTGACCATCATCTACGGAATCGGTTGAGGTTGGTTTGAAGAGGAAAAGGAGAGCGTCTCACTTGTAGATTTTCGCGTACCTTCCTGAGATCCAACCGGTCTTTCCGTCGGGGAGACGGATCTTTATCCAGCCTGCGTCGTTTGATTCCACATAGGGGTAGGTTTCTTTGGGATTTACCCTGGCAATTTCGTTATCCTCGCTTGTTGATGGGGAGGAGCGAACCCTCAGCCATCCTGTCGGCGTATCGAGAATTTCGACGTAGGGTCTCTCCGGCGTTGCCGATGGCGAGGCGGGTTTTTCCGTTGTCGTGGTCGGGGCTTTGGTTTGTTTGTCTGTTTTGGCTCCGGTTGGGGTAGGGGTTGGCGTCAATGGTTGTGCGCTGGGGCTTGATTCTTCGATGGTGAGCATTTCCTTGGCAAGGTGAACTTCGACCGTCAGACGATACCCCTCAACGGTTTTTACCTCAACTTGCCTTCTTGAGTATCCCGGGGCCTGGACCGCGAGCGTGTGGTCTCCGGCTGAGGCATCCTTCACCTGGAGTGGGGTAAACCCTTTGGGCTGGCCATCGAAGTTCACCGAAGCGTTATCTGGAATTGAAACTACCGTCACTTCCACCGCTTTCTTGTTTACCAATGGTTCAAGCGATAAAATAGACCCGCTTGAGGTATCCTGCCCGCTGCCAAAATCATAGGAAATGGCCGTGGTTGTCTTTTCCTCAAGCGTCACTTTTACCTCCCATGGCTCAGCCTCTCCTTCTTTGGGAACGAGCCGCACCGTATACTCTTTGGCCTGCAGTTTTTCGTTTTTGAGCGGCGTTTCACCGATTTTTTCGCCGTCCACAAAAACATCTGCTTTTGCGTTTGTGGTAATTTGCAGGGCCGCATTTGCCTTCCTCAGACTGGGAAGGGAACACCCTGCAAGGATAAGGCCGATAATACCTAAGAAAAGAAGTTTGCGCGCCATCGTGGCGCTTATAATAGCAAAAATCGCTCTCTGGGACAACCCCCTTTCTTCTTCTCAGAAGAGGGGGGAGGTTGCGTTATACTCCTTTTTTAGTCGTGGTTTTGCTATCCATTTGCTATAATTCCTCTAGCCTGGCCGGATGGCGAAGTAGTCCAACGCGGTGGTCTGCAAAACCACTATTCGCGGGTGCGAATCCCGCTCCGGCCTCAAGATTTGGGATTTCGTCAATTGAAGATGTTACTGCGTTTCTCCTACCTTTACCGCTTGCTCCAAAAGACGGTTTGAATACCCCCATTCGTTATCATACCAGGCGAGGATTTTGACCAGGTCGCCATCTATCACTTGCGTAAAGGGAAGATCGACAATGGCGGATTCGGAGCGACCAATAATGTCGCTTGAAACAAGCGGCTCGTCCGTTACCGCTATGATGTTCTTGAAGCGTGTCTTGGCAGCCTCTTGAAAAGCCCGTTTGACCTCATCCACGGTTACCTTGCGATTGACAAGGCAAACGACATCGGAGATGGACCCAACGTTTACTGGCACCCTGATGGCTATCCCGTCGAACATTCCCCTGATATCGGGGATTGTTTTGGTGGTTGCGATGGCTGCTCCGGTTGTTGTGGGAATAATGTTCTGGGATGCAGCCCTGGCTCTACGCAAGTCCTTATGCGAATTGTCCTGCAGCCTTTGATCATCCGTGTAGGCATGAATGGTTGTCAGGCTCGCTTTCCTGACGCCGAAGTTCTCATTGAGGACCGCAACGACCGGGGCTACGCAATTGGTCGTACAGGAAGCATTATCAATAATATCTCCTTCACCCCGATACTGATTAACCCCCAACACAAAGGTTCCCACCCCTTCACCCTTGCTCGGGGCTGAAATGAGTACTTTTCTTGCTCCGGCCCTTAGGTGGGCTGAGGCTAACTCTTTGGACGTAAATACACCGGTTGATTCAATGGCGACGTCGACCTGGTATGTTTCCCAGGGCAGCTTGGCTGGATCCTTCTGGGCCAGGAGGGGAATTTTCTTCTCTTTTACGATGAAGTAGCCAAGCAGGGGGTTTTTGTCTGTCACTGCTTCAGGCTGGTTCACTTCTTGCATTTGGACTTCATCCTCCAGAGGACCGTAGGCGGTATCGTACTTCAACAGATGCGCCCAGCCTGATACGGGCATCGAACCCGAGGTATTGATGGCAACTACATCGAGTTGTTCCTGAAGATCCATCCGTTTCAGCCAGACCCTGAGGGTTATTCTTCCGATCCGACCAAAGCCGTTAATTGCCGCTTTGACCATCCTCACCTCTTTCTTCGATCGCTGTTAGACCGACCAGTGTCCCGTTAGCTACATATTGTAACATTGCGCCGCCGCCCAAAGAAATGTGATCCACCCCTTCTTCCGCTTTGAACTTCGTGGCTGCGGCTTCGGTATCGCCACCGCCGATGACTGTAAAGCCGGGGGCGGCGTTTATTGCTTGGGCAATGATCTTGGTACCAAGGTCATGGGCCGGTTCTTCAAAGACTCCCATTGGGCCATTCCAAAAAACCGTTCCTGCTGTTTCGATTTTTTGGGCAAAGGAGAAAGCAGACTCTTTGGTAATATCTTTCCCGTCTTTGGTCAGCTTCGCAACCGAGATACAAGCCATTGCCTTCGGGGAACAGGCGTTGCCGATCTCTTGGGCAAGTTTTCCTCCTACCAACACCTCATCCGCAATTTCGGCGAGCTTCTCAATGAGCGGCAGCTTCGTCTCAAGCTTTGCTCCACCAATGACTGCTACAAGAGGCCTTCTCGGATGCTCGCGCACTTTGGATAAGGTAAGAAGCTCCTTCTCAAATTGGAGGCCGATTGAACAAGGCAGTAGTTTCGGGAGGCTCACAATTGAGGCATGAGACCGGTGGGAAGCGGCAAAGGCGTCGTTTACGAACAGCTCTCCGTAACCTGCGAGTTGTTTGGCAAAATCCAGGCTGTTTGCCTCTTCGCCAGGATGAAAACGAAGGTTTTCTCTGACTTCTACCAATGCTCCCTGGGGAAGGAGCGACCGTAAACGGGACAGGACAGGTTCCACCTTGAGAGCTTCGACTACCCTTCCTCCCGGACGATCGAGGTGGCAAAGGATGCTGATTGCTTTCACGCCTCGGTCGAGCAGGAAGGTGATGGTGGGAAGGGAAGCCCGAATGCGCGTATCGTCTTGAACCTTTCCCTGTTTCAGCGGCACATCGTAATCGGTCCGGAGCAATACCGTTTTCCCTTCAACCTTGAGGTCCTTGAGCGTTCGCATATCTTCATCAGTGTACCATAGGTTTACTTTGTCGCTGGCTTCCTTGTTTTGCCCTTTGCTTGACTTTGTCTTTTTTTTTGTTACAATTGCGACATTCCACCAGATGGTGGTTTTTTATTGCCTACCCAAAGGGTAGGTTTTCCTCTTTTAAGCGGCGACGTCGAACGTGGCTCGCCAGGTTACACTTTGCGGCCTGAATAAAGCCGCGTTATGCAATCTTTCCAGCATCTTGTTTCGGGTTTTCTGTCTACTGGGCGGACCTTCAAACAACGGATAGGGGAGGGCTTGTTCGTTCTTTATCACCGCATGTCTCAAGTGGTAGTACTGCCTAAAACCCGGAAAAGCCATCCCATTTCAAAGTTCTTGCGGCCTTGGTTCGAACACCATCGCCTCCGGGGAGTGTTCGGGCTCAATTTGGTTGCTTGCGTGCTGCTGGCGGGTTTTTTTGGCGGGCCGGTTTCCGCTTCTTCTCCCTTCGCCTCTTCCTCCTCCTTACCGGAGCCGACCTTGGTTTTCTCCCAGCCTGTGGTCACCGCCACAAGTCGTCGATTCCAACTGCCGCTTGCGACCCTCGATGTTTCTCAAGGATTCCGCCAATTCCACCCTGGCGTTGATATGCGTTCGCCGCTTGGATCCTCCATCCGACCGATTACTGCTGGGGTGGTTACAGGGGTTTTCCAGAGCCGTTTTGGGTACGGCACCGCTTTAGTTGTTGGGCATGCTGACGGTTACTCGTCCCTCTATGCCCATGTCAAGCGTGTTTTTGTCGAGGAGGGAGACTCCGTTGACCAAGAAACCGTGATTGCCGAAGTTGGTATAACGGGAACAAGTACTGGTCCCCATCTCCACCTTGAGATCTACAAAGAAGGAAAAGTCACTGATCCCCAGCCACTGCTGGGCTATTAGGTTTCGACTCGGGTACCGATGTCCTCTCCCAAAACCACTTTCTTGAGGTTTTCGGTCCTTCGGAGGTTAAATACCACGATGGGAAGTTTGTTTTCCATGCAGAGAGAGAGGGCAGCCGTATCCATAATTTGGATTCCTTCTTCCTTGATCGCATCGATGTACTTTAAGGTTTTGAACCGCTTGGCATCCTTGTACTTCAGCGGATCTTTGTCGTAGACCCCATCCACTTTGGTTGCCTTCAAGAGTATTTCACATTTCAGCTCTAAGGCTCGTAAGGCCGCTCCACTGTCGGTCGTAAAGTACGGGCTTCCAACCCCCGCGGCAAGGATCACCACCCTGCCTTTTTCCATGTGTCGAATTGCCCGTCTGCGGATGTATGGCTCGGCGACGGACTTCATTTCGATTGCCGTCTGAACCCTGGTGTCAACCCCTATCTTTTCCAGTGCATCTTGGAGCGCAAGGGCATTAATGACGGTTGCCACCATCCCCATGTAATCTGCGGTTGCCCTATCGAGGCCTCGCTTTTCTCCAGAAAGACCGCGGAAGATGTTTCCCGCGCCGATGGTGAGGGCAATCTGAACGCCCAGCTCATGGACCTGTTTTATCTGGTTTGCAACCTCTTTGGTGGCTTCAATATCAATCCCGTAGTGCCGATCTCCCAACAGGGCTTCGCCTCCCAGTTTCACCAAGATTCTCTCGTACTTTGGTTTCTCCATTGGTTCCATCATTCTATCACCTCAACTATTGTTTTTTTAAAGTGTCTGCTGTTGGATAGGAGACCCCATGGAGCGGCGTTTTTCGAGATTGATGAAGATGCGGAGGAAGGTGAATGCCATCGACCAGAAGGGAAAATAGGCAATCAGGGGAAGGATGAGATTTGAGGGGAGGGAAGCGATGGTGACGGTTTGGGCGCTTTCCAGAGACTGGGCGATTGCGGGATTCAACAGGGTATGAGCTTTCTTGGTGGTAAACAATACCCACCAGGAAATTTGAGATAAGATGATGGAGAGGGAGATGATGAAGATTACGTCTTTTAGGGATAAGAGCCTGCGCATGATTACATATCATTATAACATGCGAGAGTGTTTTGAATCACTCGGGGGAGGGGAGAGTTTACATGAGGGCGTTTTTCATTTCCTTTGATCTTCCCACATTCTTACTACTTCCAAAGATTCTTTTTCAAAATCGGGAACGTAATTCAATTCAATTTTTCTCGTATTGTTTTGGTTCACTTTGATGATGTCCGTTGCGCCCTCATAATAGTGTTTTGTAACCATTTCCTTGATTTTCTTGCACCCGTAGACAATTTTGGAAATACCCGCCCAGTTGGTAACCGAAAAGCACATCAGACATGGTTGAAGCGAGGCATATATCACCGCACCACTGAGATTATTCGTTTTTAATCTTTTACAGGATTTTCGGATGGCATCCGTTTCGGCGTGACCGGTGGGATCATTGAGCTGAAAGCCCAGACTCAATCCTTTTGCAATCACTTTTCCGTCTTTGACGACAACCGCACCAGCAGGGAATCCACCTCGATCAACAGATTCCTGTGCTTGTTTAATAGCTAGTTTGATAAAGTCGGAGTCGGTCTTCGTTGGCTTCATGATACTAAAGTTTCTTTAAACCATTCTGCGGTTATTTTATTTGATTCGTTCCTAAATTTTTGATCATGGAGGGAGTGTTTGGCGTTTTTGATCACGTGCATTTTTTTCTTTTGAACACTCGTTGCCTGATTAAAATATGCGTTAGTTACTCTCTCCGGGATCACTTCATCTTTTTCGTGCTTTATGACAAGTAGACTTCCTGGGTAGTTTTTTATCGCTGTTATTGCTTTTGTATTGAAATTTTCTCCACTGTGCCTGTATTCCGAAGTCTCGTAGGCGATACTTTCCGCGCTCCGGTCCCACCATTCATCTTTATAGATGGCCGGGGCGGAGAGGATTAGCGATTTCACCGGACGCTTTTCTGTGATAAGCGCTGCCAGATATCCTCCGGAGCTGCCGCCATAGACGCCGATTTTCTCCTTATCGATCTCAGTGTAACTCGTGAGATGGTCAAATCCCGAGAGCGCGTCCTGCATACCGTTTCTTACTGTTTGAACTTTAAAATCACCTCCGCTCTTGCCGCAGCCACGGAAGCTGAAGTTGAGGGTGACAATTCCATTTTTCGCAAGAACTTGCGCCCGATCAGTATAACGATCTTTTCTGCTTCCTAGCCCGTGGTAGATCACCACCCCTGGAAATTTTCCTTTTCCTTCCGGGAAATAGATGGTTCCGTCAATGCGTTCGCCTCCTGAGCTGAAGGTGCATTCCTTTACTTTCATGGTTCGATTGTAGCACTGTACTCTTCTAGATAGGGGAAGAGGGGGTTATTGAAGGCTTCTTAGATACTGTAGTAAGCGTGCTGCTGTGCAGCGAGCTGCCATAGGCTCGTCCTTGCTTTTTGAAGCTCTTTTTGTACTTGCCTCAGCGACTTTTGATCTTCATTTTGTGCATCAGCAAGATCCGCGTCGAGGTCGGTAAATATGAGCTCAATTCTTCGAGTTTTTGTTCTTGGGTTAACCATGATTACACTTGACTATACACTACTAATCATGTCAATAAGCGCTTCTATTGGTTATTCCTTTCTCATTTCGGAGAGAGGAGCGGTTCGATTGGTTTATAAAAAAGAGCCGCGGGAGCGGCTCCTTCTGTTTGATGACTTGAATTGCTTCTTGGGCTTTACCCCACACAGTTCGCTCGAATTTTCGCAGACTGCTTATTCAGCCGTTTCGAAATTCGGGCTCATGTGAGGGGTTGCGTCGCCCCGCAGAGCGGGGCTCCTTACATTCCACCCATGTCGGGCATACCACCGCCCATTCCGGCTCCGGGACCAGTTTTCTCCTCTTTCTCCGGGAGGTCGGTGACCAGGGCTTCGGTGGTTAAGACCATCGAGCCTACTGAGGCGGCGTTTTGCAGGGCGCTGCGGGTCACCTTGACCGGGTCCAGAATACCGCGTTGGAGCATGTCTCCGAACTCAAGGGTGAGGGCGTCAAAGCCGAAGTTGGGATTCTTGTCCTCGATAACCTTGCGGATGACCCAGCCGTCGTCGGCGCCTGAGTTCCTTGCCAACCATCTGGCCGGTTCCTTCAAGGCCTCGGCGACGACGTCAATCCCGACCTGTTCGTCGGGATTTCCTCCCTTGAGGTTCTGTAGGACTTGGGCGGCCCGCAACTGAACCACTCCGCCTCCCGGGACGATGCCTTCAGCAATGGCGGCTTTGGTGGCTTCCACGGCATCTTTCACGCGCTCCTGGAGTTCCTTCAGCTCAATTTCTGAGGCAGCGCCAACATTAATCACCGCTACCCCTCCAGAGAGTTTAGCCAGGCGTTCCTGCAACTTCTCCTTGTCAAAATCGGAGTCGCTTGCCTCAATCTCGTGTTTGATCTGGGCGATGCGGGCATCAATCATTTTCTTTGAGCCCTTGCCGCCGATAATCCTGGTGTCATCCTTGGTGGCGCGGACGACGTCGGCCCGTCCGCAATCCTCTGCGGTTGCCGACTCCACCTTTCTTCCCGTGTCTTCGCTAATCACGGTTCCGCCGGTTAGAGTGGCAATATCCTCAAGCATCTCTTTGCGCCTGTCTCCGAATCCGGGGGCCTTGACCGCAAGGAGGTTGAAGGCGCCGCGGAGGCGGTTGACCACCAGGGTTGCCAGGGCTTCTCCTTCAATTTCATCGGCGATGATCATGATGTTTTTGGAGATCTTGATGACGGTCTCCAAGAAGGGGACAATATCCGTCACCGCCGAGATTTTCTGGTCGGTGATCAGGATGTATGGATTCTCGATTGTAGATTCCATGTTTTCCGGATCGGTGACGAAGTACGGCGAGGCGTACCCTTTATCGAACTCCATTCCTTCCTTGTGCTCGATCTCAAGCTCTAAGCCTTTGGATTCCTCGACTTCGACCACGCCGTCACGGCCGACCATCTTCAAAGCCTCGGCAATCTTGGCACCAATCTCGGGAGATTGGGCAGAGATTGTGGCAACCTTTTCCCATTCCTCTGGTTTGACTTCCTTCTTCAATTTGGCGAATTCCTTGACCGCGACATCCACCGCTTTGTCAATGCCCCGCTTCATCATCATCGGGTTGGTGCCAGCGGTGATGTTTTTCATGCCTTTGGCGATGATTGCCTGAGCGAGGAGGGTGGCGGTGGTTGTCCCATCTCCAGCCACGTCGTTCGTCTTGGAAGCGGCTTCCTTGACAAGCTGGGCCCCCATATTTTCGAAAGGATCCTCGAGCTCAATCTCCTTGGCAACGGTCACCCCATCGTGGACGACGTTCGGGGAGCCCCATTTCTTATCCAGGGCCACGTTGCGACCTTTGGGTCCCAACGTCGTGACTACTGCCTTGGCGAGCTTATTGACTCCAACCACCAGTTTTTGTCGGGCTTCTTCTGCAAATAGCAATTGTTTTGCCATATATGTTTAAGTGTTAAGGAATAAAGAATAAATGAAAAGTCGGTTTTTTTCTTTAATTCCTGCCTTTTTCCTCCTTTAATTGACTACTGCTAAGATGTCTTCGAATTTTAAGAACTGGTACTCGACGTTTTCGATTTTGACTTCATTTCCGCCCCACTTTTTGTACATGACGGTTTGACCTTTCCTGCAGGGGGCATCTATCTTGGCGCCTTGCTCGGTAATCCAAGTGGCACCGACGGAAAGGACTTTTCCTTCTTGGGGTTTTTCATCGTGAGAATCGGGAAGATAGATACCAGTCTTCGTTTTGGTCTCCGCCTCCATGGGCTCGACCAATACATATCCGGGGGCCGGCTGAAGTTTTGATACGGCTGTTTTTGGGGATTTGTTCATGGGTTTCCTCCTCTTTCGATGCTCTTATTAACTTCGTCGCGGATTATCAGTAATTGATAACGAGTGCTATTTTACAGAGCCTGTCAAGTCCTTGTCAAGCCTGGGTTGTGTTTCTGTGGTCATCCAGGCGAAGCTTTCGGGTATTCTTTCTTGTTTTGGTCGGGAAGTGGGGCTTGTGGGTTTGTTTTACTCCCCAGAGCTCCAGAGATGTTTTCTTTTCGCATTTTGTTCGTCTGTATTTGGTTTTCCTTCGCCCTGAACGATTTTCATTCCAAGTTGCCTTTTTCCGTCTTTTTTAGGCTTGTCAAAACTTGGTTCTTTTTTGTGTATTTTTGTGATTTCATCCAAGCGGAAATCCAGAGTACGTCGATTTTTTGTGTTTTATTCTTTTTTGCTTGTCGACCACTTCCCCGACCTTTAAATCTCTAATATATTAGTTATTCTATCCGGTATAACCTGGATATTGAGCGGGCGATTCAACCTGTCCTTTCTGATGTTGTTCCGCTATCATGTCTCCCCTTTTCCAAGGGTCCGGTTCTACTTGAGATCGGGGGTTCTGGGAGATAATTCTGTCTAGTTTCCTGCCTGGGCGAAAATGTTTTCTCCGCTCTGACTCGGTTTCTCTTGGTGCAGGAGTTTTACTTCAGACAGCGGGGCGCCTTCACAAATGAGGCCTTTCTGGTTGAAGTGTTTACTGAGCTCCTGGGTCAGGATATTCTCGATCTGCGTTCTTGAGGATTTTATCTGGTCAAGGGACAGGCTAGCAAAGACCGCTGCGATTCGGGAACGGCTAATGGGGCGAACTACTTTGGAAACGAAGTTCTCGCCGATGCTTTCCCAAAGTTCGGGAGCTTTACTCTTGTCGAGTTTGAACAAAATTGATCCTTCGACTTGAATGTAGTAGCCATCCTTGGTCGTTGTCCGGATCGGCTCATCCCCCAATCCCTCCTTATTGTTGAGGTCAAAGTCCTCCTTTATCGTGTATTCCAGAATTTGGGCGTTGAAAAGCTTTGCGATTTGCCAAAAGGGGATTTTTAGGTGTAGACCTGGCCCCCATACCTTTTTAAGGACTCCCCTTCCGCGATCGTAGAGACAGGCGATGTGTCCGGGAGGAACGGAGATGAAAAATCCACCGACCACCTCGTCGACGAGGAATGAGACAACGAGCCGATCAAATTCCATACCTAAGTTACAAAATACAAGTTACAAGTAGTAATACTCTGAATTTCTATTCTACTCCCTTTTTCTGTTTGTTTCAGTTTCCGGCACTCATTTGGGTCGCTGGTGTTTCTTTCTGGCCAGGTTGCCCACCGATCCGTTTGGCGAAGCGAACGGCCGAACGAGCCAGCATAAGGACAATGGAGAAACAGAGGGTGGTGATCACAAACAGCTTTTTTCCGGCGGGAAGGTAGGCAAAAATCATGAATGAGACAATCGGAAGGAAAACCTGGAGACGGATGATGTCTTTCCTCGTCACCGGGAAAGGTGAGGTAAACATCGAAAGCGATTCAACCGAAAAAATAGCCAGAGACTGGATGAAGTTTAAGAATAGGTTCGGATGGGCTAGATCGTATTTCCCGAGAAATGTCAGATTAAAGGGCTCTCGGATTGTTGGCAGGAAACTATAGATGAGATGAAGGTCGGCTCCTTCCAAACCTTTGGCAAAGATTCTGTAGAGCATGAGGGCAACCGCAATTTGAATTGAAAGATTCAATCCTTCAGAGAACAAGACTCTTCGGTTTCCCCTGAAGAGGTTTCGGATTTCCTGCTTTTGGCGTATCGGATCGGTGCTAAAGACTTTCTTTATTTCCTTTATTTTCTCCTCAATCTCCCGGCGTTCGGCTTCCGTCCGGTCGGAGGCAAAGGAGAGCGGAAGGAGAATGATCCGAAGAGCAACCGTGAAGATAATCACCGCTATCCCCATGTCGGCCTTGCCACCGGTTACCGAATTTAGCCCCAGGTAAATGGCTACAAGAAGATTGAGGAATGGCTGATAGATTAGTAGGGTAAACAGCCCCATACCTTACCCCATTATATCCTTATCGAGTCCGACGCGAATCCTGGTTTTGCATCCCGGATTCACGGTGGTTTTACCGCTTGGATCTCTTCCCGCCTTTGGTTGCGGCTTCAATGAGGTGCGTCGTTGAAATCTTCGGATTGAAGGGATGAACAACCTTCAGCACACCCTTGAATTTTTTCATCACCCGTTGTTTTTCGGCTTGAAACGGCGTGCTGGAACTGATGGCGTAGATCTGTGGTTTCAGCCTCCTTATTAACTCTTCCCTTCCCTTCCTTGTCCCCAGCGTGTTCGGGAGGACAAATACGTAATCGGCGAGGTTTCGGGAAACAAGCGAATTAGCGCGGAGGTTTTCCTGTTTCACCGGCCGGTCTTTTCCTTTGAGCGCCTTGACACGATCATCCGGCTCCACGCCAACGATGAGGACATCTCCCTCTTTCTTCGCTTTCCTTAGGAACTGCCGGTGTTCCGCATGGAGGATATCAAAGACGCCGGTTGCAAGGACTACGGTTTTCCCTTTGAGTTTGGTTGAGCGAAGTACCGACAACTCTTCCTCTGAAACTGTTGTTGTCACATTCCCTTCCCCTTTTCTTTCCCCTGCGGTATATCGCTTCAGCAGTCTCCGATATTCCCCAAGGACTAGGGCAGAGGTGTTCCGGGGGTGGAAGAAGGCGCGGTTTGGCTCAATCTTTTCAGTTGTTCTCTTTGATTCCATGACTTTTGTCTGGACTTTGTATGCCATATCTTCGAGGATGTCTCCAGCTGCCGTCATCGCTGTTTCCCTTTTTTTCCTTCCCCCGTGCTTGATCCTCCCGACTCTGCCTTCACCGTCAAGCGCCTTCGGAAGATAGCGTTTGACCCAAGTGTTTTGTTTCAGAAATCGCTCGGCGATGTGGTCTTTACTCACCAACGCCTTTGCCTGCACAACCTCATGGGCCGTGTAGAGATTGCGCATTGCGGGCGGCACAGCAAGGGCATCTTCGTCGAGGAAGAGGTTCAGGCAGATTTTGTTCTTGACCTTATCCTTCAGAGATGACAATTCCATTCTCAACCCCTGTGTTTGAGTTTTTGTTCTGTTTGTCGGTTTCCTTCTTTCGGCGATCAGGGAAACCAGGGCGAGAACCAAAAGCCGTGTCAGCCAAAGGCGTTTGCTCCTCGTTACGATCATAAGGTCGATGTCGTCGTTCCTATCCGCATTCTCCATCGCTAAGGCTCCGGTCAGCAAAACCATCCGAACAGAGGGAATGTAGCTTAGCCATTTCCCTACATTGGTCGCAATTGCCCTCTTTTCCTTCGCATACCGCTCTCTCTTCTTCCTTAGGGAAACAGTTCGGCCGTTTCCTTTCAGATAATAGTATCCCTTCGCCTGTTTGATTTTGGGACTTATTCTTTTTAGGGCATGGTTGATTGCTCTTCCGTTTACCCTTCTCTCGTCTACCGGTCCGATGATCCAGCGCGTGATTTCCTCAAGGGTCAGCGGGTAATCGAAGACATTCGCGTAGCAGAGGGTCTTAAGGATGGCGTCCTGAAGGTCTGTGTCTTTGGCCATGGTTTGCAGCCTATCTTAGCGCTTTGATGTCCCTGCGGGCAAGCACGTTGGTTTCCGTTCCCGAAATGGAAGAAAGCCATGGAATACTCGACAAGAATGATAGAATACGCTCATGAGGGAACGACCAGATGCCAGTGGATTCACAAGGGCTGACCGGCTCCGCTTACTCGCGCCACCCACTGATGCCTTCGCTGATTTCAGCCTCACGGGAATCAGAGAAGTCGAAAACTTGCATGAGCCGGTCAGATTGTCCTTTCCAGATTTCAGTTCAGCTGATGTCGCTTCCCGACTCTTTTTCAGGGCAGAAAATCTACGTACCACACTTCTTGATACAGTGATCGTGTTTGACGTCTATACATCACCTGAGGCGATGGTTGGAGGAGGACAAACTCGGGAGATTGCAGGTGCCGAATCCGTCGAGAGGGAGAAAGCAGATATCCTGCGAACAGGATCCGTCCCCCGGTACATCGTGGAACTGTCGCTCCGTCAGGAAATCTTCCGTCTGCAGAGCGCGGCGCGGGTTGATTCGGAAGGCGGGGATGCTCTCTCGGTTCTACTTAACACAGCGCGCGAGGGAGGATTGATCGCAGTCATCCTGGCTCATGGCGCAACCTTCAGGAATCCCCAGACTAGAAGAGTAGAGCTCCATGTCATCGGTGAAGGAGTTTCCTCTGATATCAACCGACTGATACCGGAGATCAGCTCTCGGGCGAACTCGGATGGATCGCCGCGTTACCGGCTGATGTATTTCAATGCCTGTAATCCTGATCACCTCCCAATATCCATGGCTGAGGTTGACGTTCCTGTCATTGTTCATCGGGGAGATAACGTGCCAGCGTTTGCAGGTTTCTCAACTGCTAAGGTGCACTGGCCTTCTGAGATTGAGGATTCTCCCTGGGATCAACTTCTTACCAAGATCCGTCGTCGGTGATCGGCCGTGATCTGGTCCGATTACAAAGCTTCAGACAAGCAAGTGTTGGCTTCTATGGCTTGAGGTTCCCCGAAGCTATTTTACCCCGTACTGGGAGAGAATTTGGGAAATGCCCTGGGAGGCAGTATCGAGAGAGCGCTGTGGGTCGGCTTTTTCGTTGACCGCGTTGACCGCATCCTCCATGTACTTGATAATCCTGTCGTTTATCCCATTGTCGTGTGTGGCTGAAGAAAGATACCAGGACCTCGCGGCAGGCGCCTGAAGAATGTAGGCTCCCACGTAGGGATCATCCTTGAGAAGATCCTTCATATCCGTACGTGCGTATGGTTCCCCAATCGGTCGCTCTTTTGTCGCTTGGGCATAGAGCTTTTCCAAGGTTTCCTTTGATGAGAGAAACTTTACAAATTCCCAGGCTTGATTTTTCTGTTCGCTTTTTGCCGAGACCCCTTCTACCCAATACGATGCCCAAGTAATGTTGGAATTGGGCAACTGTGGCACGGGATGGACGGTGAACTCCAACTCCGGATTTAACGCCTTCATGTCGAGCACCCTCCACGATGGTCCAAAATACATCGCCACTTTCTCCGAGGCAAAGGCTTGGGTTGAATTTGCTTGCGATTCGTCCCAGACCTTATCCGATCTGGCGTAGATGGTGTAGAAGAGGAGGGCATCTACGGCAAGCTTGTCTGTGGGATCGGTCAAATCGACTCCATTCTGAAGCATCATGAGGGCCAAAATGTCCGGCCAATGGTCGATGTTGTTGGTTGTGCCAAGCGCAACCCCGGCCGTCTGGATACGCCCCGAAGCATCCCTGATTGTCAGATCAAAGGCGGTTTGCCTTAGTTCTTCCCAGGTTGTGGGAGGAGATTTCCCGGCTGCTTTGAGGAGGCGAGAGTTTACGAAGAGGGCTAATCCGTCGATTTCCAAGGGAATTCCAACAAAGTTTGCCCCACGACGAAGATCCTTTGCAACCACCGGATAGAAAACCTCTTGAAAGCTGGCGGCGTTAAACGCTTCAGGAGGCACCGCATCGAGGTCGTCCTTTAACATCGGGACCCAGGTACTGTGAAAGCGGAAGATGTCCGGGCCTTCACCCCTGGCTATGGCAGATTGCAACCTTTCTCTGTAATCTTTGTGGCTTTGTTGGACATATTCCACTTTAATCTCGGGGTGTTCCTGGTTGAATTCTGCTATCAGGCTCTCCATCGCTGCGCTGGTTTCCCACAGGCCCCAATATTTGAGGGTCACCTCTCTTCCTGGCAAGCCGGGCACCTTCAGGGATTTAAGCCTTGGGATGAGAACACCCACTATCAAGAATCCCATCCCCAATGCGAGGATTGCCACCGCGAGTAGGACCAGAATTTTTTTCAACCCTTCTCCTCTCTTTGGAGGCTTTACTTCTGGGCTTTCGGTTGGTGGAGAGCTATCTCCAAGATTCCCCATGGGTTGAATTGCTGGAGGCTGGTAAGGCGCGGGAGCTTCTATTGGTTGTATCGGCCCCCCCGTTTCAACCTCAACCTTTGTTTCTTGAGGCATCAGGTTGGCATTCTCCTTTATGGGTTGGGTTGGTTCTCCCTCTTCCTTTTTTCTCTCCCCCATTCCCCATGGGGCTTGCGATTTACCCAGCCTTTCCTCGGGCGGGAAGTTCTTGAGGGGTTCCGGGGTCCGCGGTTCCGGTTGGGGTTTGTCTATCGTTTCTTCCAACTTCCCCGGGGAAGGTTCTTCTTTGGGAAGTGCAGTGAGGCTTGGCTGGGTGAGGCGCGGGGGTGTTTTATCTTGCGGGTCAGGCATAATAACAGTTAAAAGTTTAAAGTGAAAAGTGCAAAGTTTATGACATAGTTTTGCGACATTGAACTCATCATATCACTTGGTAAACTTTCAGCGCAAGCATGTTATCATTTCAGCGAGATGACGACTAAGCAGTTTTGGTCCCCTTTTCGAAAAACACTCCGTATGCGCGTAATCGGTCTTTTCGCATTCCCATTGTTTGTCTTCTTCTTCCTTTTTACCGCAATTGGAGTTTTCCTGCGAGGAAGCATCTTTCCGGGTATCTCCATTGCCGGCATCCCCGTGGGAAACCTTTCTCGTTCGGAGGCGTCACTTCTTCTTGAACAACGCACGCAATCATTCCTTACGGCTTCCGTTAGTCTCTTTTCAGATCGCACATTCCTGCTTTTGCCGTCCGACATCAAGTTGCGCTATGGGATCCCTGAAACAGTGGCTTCTGCTTTCTGGTTCGGTCGGCGGAATACCCTTTTGACCATCCCCGAGTTCCTTCGTGCATCCCTGCGTGGGGTTGACCTGCCTCTTTCGTACGCTTTCGATGATCAGGCCCTTGAAGCCTCGCTTTCGGCTGTGGCTTCGGCGCTTGATGTCCCGGTCATTCCCCCTTCCATCATCGTCCTCGATCGAGCGGACCCAACAACCGGTTCGCGCATTGTGGTTGAGCCAGGAGAAGCTGGTCAATCCGTCGATGTTTCCTCTTTCCGCCGAGAAATCCTTGAGCGCTTCTCCTCCCTGTCCCAATCACCGATAACAATCCCTATCCTTCCGGAGCCTGCCTCTCTGGGTTTTGATATCAACCTTACCATGGCCCGCGCAGAGAAGTTGCTCGGTAAACGTGCGGTGCTTTCATTTGCAGAAGCTGGTGAGGCTCCGGTGAAAACCTGGGAGCTTTCCGATTTGGACCTCGTTCATTTCCTCTCCTTTGATGGCGGTTTCAACCGAGAAAAAATTGCTTCCTATTCGGCAAGTTTAGCGTCGAGCATCAATCGACCGCCTACCAATGCTACCTTTCGGTTCGATGGAGGACGCGTTGTCGAATTCTCGCCAGAAAAACCGGGATTTTCGCTGCCGGTCGGAGAAACCACCGAACAGCTCCAAAATGCCTTTTTAAGTTTGGATTCCAGCGAGGAGAAGGAGATTTCGGTTGTCCTGCCTGTTACTGTCAGCAAGCCTGCGATTACCACCGCAGACGTGAATAGCCTCGGAATCCGGGAAAAGCTCGGAGAAGGATTGTCCACTTTCAATGGGTCCATCGCCAATCGGAAGTACAACATTTCCCTGGCAGCCTCACGGATCAATGGTATTTTAATTCCTCCTTCGGAGACTTTTTCTTTCAACCGGTGGGTTGGTGATGTTTCTTCGGCAACCGGCTTTCGACAAGCCTACATCATCAAAGATGGCCAAACCATCCTGGATGATGGAGGGGGGGTATGTCAGGTGTCCACAACCCTGTTCCGTGCGGTCTTGGATGCCGGACTCCCTGTCGTGGCGCGGCGGGCCCACAGCTACCGGGTCGGCTACTACGAACAAAACAGTAAAGCAGGGTTCGATGCTACTGTCTTTTCTCCCACCACCGACTTTACCTTCCTGAACGACACGCCCGGACACCTTTTGATACAAACCAGCGTCAATACCGCAAGCAACCTTTTAGTTATTGAGATCTACGGATCCTCCGATGCAAGAACGGCAACCATCTCGAATTACCGGATGTGGGATGTGACTCCCCCGCCCCCCGACCTCTACCAAGACGATCCGACCTTACCTTTGGGAACACTTAAGCAGGTTGACTGGAAAGCCTGGGGAGCAAAGGTAAAATTCGACTATCGTGTCGAGCGGGATGGAACTCTTCTGTTTGAGAAAACTTTCTATTCTGTCTACCGGCCGTGGCAAAGCGTGTTTTTACGAGGGACTGGAGTCTGATCTCTTCTGTGCTGTATCCTCAGCTTGGAAACTTCGGCGAGATAATGACACTCTCTATCTAGCGGGTTTTCTGTCTTGTTCTTCGCTATAATATGAGACATGGAAAAGCGGTACAACCATACCACCCATGAGGCGCCTCTCTACCTCCTGTGGGAGAAAAGTGGGGCCTTCTCTCCGGCTAAGGACTCAACCAAGCCTCCTTTTTGCATCATCATGCCTCCTCCCAATGCGAATGGCGAGCTCCACCTTGGTCATGCCACCTTTGTGGCAGTCTCTGATGCCCTCATCCGTTACCACCGAATGAAAGGAGAGGCTACTTTGTGGCTCCCCGGTGTGGATCACGCGGGGATCTTAACCCAAGTGACTTTTGAAAAAACTTTACTCAAGAATACGGGAAAGACTCGCTATGAGCTTGGGAGAGCGGCCTTCTACCGAGCCTGCTTCGACTTTTGTATGCAAAATAAATCAACCATGGAGGGACAGTTACGGGCTCTGGGAGCCAGTTGTGATTGGAGTAGGGAGAAGTTCACTTTGGATCCTCAGGTTTCCCGGATTGTGCTTGAAACGTTTATCCGGATGTACAATGAAGGTCTCGTTTATCGTGGGTATCGGATTGTCAACTGGTGCCCCCGATGCCGAAGCACCCTCTCCGAGCTTGAGCTTGACTGGGAAGAACGGACCGATCCACTCTATTATATTAAGTACGGTCCGTTTACTTTGGCAACGGTACGGCCAGAGACGAAGTTCGGGGATACCGCTTTGGCCGTGCACCCCGACGATCGGCGCTACAAAAAATTCATCGACAAGCAATTCACCTTTGAAACCCTGCTCGGACCGCGTACCCTTCAGGTCGTTGCCGATCGGGCGGTAGATCCAAAATTCGGGACCGGTGTCGTGAAGGTTACCCCTGGCCACGATGCCGTAGATTGGGAAATCGGTCAACGACATCATCTTGAAGTTCGAACGGTCATTGACTTCGACGGGAGGCTCAACGAGCTGACCGGCCCCTATCAAGGGATGAAGGCTCAAGACGCACGAAGACGCGTTGTCGCAGATATGGAGGCGCGTGGAATGGTGGAAAAGGTTGATTCTTCTTATACGCATTCCGTGGCTCGTTGTGAGCGCTGCGGAACCACAATTGAACCTTTGGTCTCGCGGCAGTGGTTCGTGAAGGTCGGTTCCTTGACCAAAGCTGCCGTTTCAGCGGTCAGGGACGGAAAAACAACGATCATCCCCAAAAAGTTTGCAAAGATGTTCTTTTCCTGGATGCGGAATGTGCGCGATTGGCCCATCTCAAGGCAAATTTGGTGGGGACATCAACTCCCAGTCTGGTACTGTCGGGAGTCTCAAAAAACTGCGGCTGCGAAGGCGGAGTTTGGATTGCTCCTTGAGGGCGACCCGCGGGCAAGGATCGATGCTCTGGAAGACCCGATCGTTTCCATCGGAAAGCCCGACATCTGCCCTCGATGCGGCGGGAAGGATATTGTGCAAGATCCAGACACCTTTGACACTTGGTTTTCCTCCGGTCAGTGGCCGATTACTACACTCAAGACGAGCAAGAAGGGTGATTTTGAGCTGTTTTATCCGACTTCGGTCATGAACACCGCTTATGAGATCCTGTTTTTATGGGTAGCACGGATGATCATGTTTGGCCTCTATCTTTCCGGTGAGGTGCCCTTTACGGTCGCGCTTATCAATGGCGTCCTACGGGACGAAAAGGGGCAAAAGATGAGTAAATCCAAAGGGAACGGAGTTGATCCGCTGGAGACGATTCAAAAGTATGGCGCGGATGCAACGCGCATGGGTCTCTTGGCCGGGAGGGATCCTGGTAACGACCTGTCTATCTCGAAGGCACAGATGGATGATCGGATTCGCGGGTATCGCAATTTTTCCAACAAAATTTGGAACGCGGTTCGCTTCATTCTCCTTACTCTGAAATCAGAAAACGGGGCGATCCGGTACAAGGCGGCCGGCCAAGATACACCATATTTTGACCACTTGGCTCAGCTTATTTCGCAAACAACACAACAATTTGAGACCTATCAACTGGGGAGGGCGGCTGAGGGGCTCTATAACGAATTTTGGCATTGGTTCTGTGACGACTGCATCGAGCGGCAGAAAAAGGGCAGCCTCTCTTTTGGGGCACTTCTTGAGGGACTGGTGATATTCTTAAAACTCCTTCATCCTTTCGTTCCCTTCGTCAGCGAAGCTTGCTATCAGGAGGTGGCGCGGGCTCTTCCTGACACTCAAAGAAAGCGCCTCCTTAAATCCAAGCTTCTCCTTTCGTCCGCCTGGCCAAAACGTATTCAGCGGTCATGACTGGCAGGGTGGTTTATGTTTTCGATCCTTCGACTCGGACCACCGCTTTAGCAGTGGGTTCTTCGCTCAGGATGTCGCCCCGGAGGGGCGTTGTAGACGGTACCACGGGCTTGCCCTGGGGCTCCATTTAGAGCGAAGGGTTCACTGCTTCCCCGCACGGAGTAGATTGAAGTACGTACCAGGCGACATTCGGATCCGCACACGCTTGGCAAGGGCTGCAATGCGCTCTTCCGCCTGATCCACAGATGTACGGTGGACCCGTCAGACATTCCTGCGTACAAACCTCTGGACGCGGGGTTTTGCACACCACCTTTTCCGAAGTTACTTTCCCGGTTCCACTTTCCGTCGCTTGATCCTGTGGTGCTCCTGGTGGGAGCGTGGGCGCCGCAAAACCCGCCCCCTCTTCATTCCCATTTTCCGTTATTTGGGACGAAGTCTCGAGTGCTTCAAAAGCTTTTGGGCCCACCTGGAGGACAATGACCGCCAGGAGAGCGGCAAGAAGAATAAAGAGGTCGCTTGCGGAAATACCAAAAAGAAACCCTTGTTTAAGGCTTTCTATTCGTCGGTTGTCAATCTTATATCCCTGATTGGTCGATGTCTTTCCTTTCGGCTTCTCCCAAAAAGAGGGGTCGTTTTTCTCTGTTTCTTGATCCATCACAGAATAACGGTATCATAGGAAATTATGGAAATAAAGACCCTCAACCAACTCAGCTTCATTCTTCCCCCTGTCAAAAAAGTCGGGCTTGTCGGTCTTATCTTCTTTATTTGGCTTTTGAATATCCTGTCTCCCCTTACTACCTTTGAGCGTGCCAAATTGGTTGTGCTTTTGAGACCACGGGACCCCAACGCCCATCTTCGACTCTCGGAACTCGCCGCAGAAGCTTTAGACACCAGTTTGGCTCGGAGAGAGTTCGACCGCGCCATCACCCTTCTTAACAGCTCTCAACCTTCGATCCGCGGGATCAGCAGTCGGTTTGAGGAGGTTGGCACTTTCGTCTTTGCAGAGCGGACTATCACTCAAGAAATCGATAACCTCAAGAAGGTCGTAAACCGCTATCCCGGTTCACGCGATCTCTACCTTCGAATGGCGATTCAGTCCTACAGGCTCTCGGATTTGCAGCTTGCGTCTTCCTATTGGCGTCTGGCGCGGGAACTTGATCCCAATCATCCGGAAGTTTTAGAAATAGGGGTTCTCTTAGGAATGGGAATCTAGCTTGGCGCTCCTTTTTGGCACGGCACACAGGAGTTTTCCTGGAGAAGTTGATGCAATTACCCTTCTTTTTTCTGATTCTCCTCTTTTTTCTCTTGGGGAGGTTCCTTTCCTTCTCCCTGGGTTTTGATTTCCGCTTCACCTTCTACGGGAACCGCTTCTGCTTCGACCGAAGGTGGTTGTTTTTCAACCTCTTCCTTGGGCTGCTGAACCATTACTACCGTTTCTCCCTCGTCAGCGAGCATTTTGACTTTCTGCCGATCAACTTTTAGATCCTTCACGAGGATACTTTCGTTAAACTCTTTCAGGCCGGAGATATCAACCACAAATTTTTCGGGAAGATCTTGCGGGAGGGCCTCAACCTTTACCTCGTCCAATACCATCACGAGGACGGCGCTCTTTTCCTTGACAGCAGGAGACTCCCCTGCTGTTTCAATTGGGATTGCAACCGTTACTTTTTCTTTCAAGTCTACCTGATGAAAGTCGATGTGGATGATTTTGTCTGTGACGGGGTCTTTCTGTCGGTTTTTGGCGAGGACTGGGCGTGTTTCTTTCTCTTTCTCGATCTTTAACTGAATAATTCCAGTCTCGCCCGTTGCGGCGAACACCTTGTCAAAATCCACGGCCTGTACTTGAACCGGAAGGGACTTCACCTTTTTGCCATAGACGCTGGCGGGAAGCGTTCCCGCTTTTCGAAGGGCTTTCACTTTCCTCCCAAGAATTTGTCTCTTTTGAGCCTGAAGCATTACTTGTGCCATTATTGCCTTAGCCTTTCTTTGGACGTGTCATTCTATCACTTTGCTTTGGCTTTCTCAAATTCAACAACCAAGTTCATGTCTCTTGAAAAGTTTTGCGTGAGTGTCGCGGTATGATCGGTGACCATTAACGGAATATTTGAGTTTTTCACTGCCATCCCTTCACTTACGAGCTGAACTCTCAGCGGATCATCCTGGGTACCAGGCTGTTTTTGGAGCAGAAGTACTGCTTTGGCCATCCCATCTTTCATGAGGAGCGGGCCGGTCTGGAAGACGATTTCCACCGTCTTCTGGCTCTGGGTGGGGATGTCAACCAAGAACCCGATGACCATTTTACCTTGCTCAACGCCCAAGTCTATGTTTTGCCTTACCTCCTCTCCATCTACCTTAACCGAAACCGCTTTCCCGCCCTTCTCAAAATATACCCTTAGATAGTTCTTGTACGTGCCTCCCGGCCAGGATTCCGTTTGGCTGTGATTCTGGTAACGAACGGTTAAGGTCGTTTGGGTGAGTTCCCTTTGCAAGCGTTGCGCCAGAGTGATTGCCCTGTCTACAAAATAATTTGCCTTGTTGACCCCAACATTCGCTTCGCTGATCGCAAAGAAGCTGGGATGACAAGATTCTTCTCCCTCTCCCTGGTTGCAGTTTACCTCCCGTAAGCTGCCATCCCAACCGAGATTGCGAAGGGTTCTTTGTGCTTCTCCATCATGGGATGTAATGAGCAGTTGACCTTGATCCAAAGAAGTGACGAGCGCTTGAGTGACCCGGATGAGCGTCTTCGGGTCAGCCTCTTGAAGCCTTAAAAATAGACTTCTTGACAGACTCCCAAGAAAGTCCTTTTTTTGGGTTGTGCCAGGAAAGCTGTTTAGTTCGCTTGTTGTTTCCGCAATCTGAAAGAGATTATCCGGAGTGATGGTCGCCTGGTAGTCCACCAGCTCCACAGGTCCAAGAGCGCGGAGGAATTCCCGCACGACATAAAGATTGATGGCAATTGTTCCATCGACCTTTGTTCCAGTTTCTTTTTCGAAGAACCATTCTATCTGTCTTGCCGAAGTTGGGAAATCTGCATTCCAATTCGCATCCCGTAGATACCAGCCTCCCTCCCCCAAATACTTCTTGATCGGTGGGGGCGGCTCCACGTGTCCTTTTAGTTGTCCATCCGCTACATAGACGTCTTCAACAGTGAATCCCATGAGCTTGGCGTCCTGAAAGTCAAGTAAGGCATAGGACCCAATAAATCCTCCGGTTGGGCGTAATTCTGCACTATTTTGGAGGAGTACGAGATACGTCTGTTTTTCCCCAGGTGTGAGTAGCTTTCCCAAAAGATTGGTGAGCTTTTGGGCATCAAGAACTAGCGACTTGCTTGCCTTAATCGTGGTTTTGATTGTTTCTATACCGTCTTGGAGGGGCTCCACCAACATCCCTGGTTTCCCTCCCGCATTATTCTCAACGATCGTTTCAATCAAAGAGAGCTTGATGAAAAGCTCCTTTAGTTCGGTAGCTATCTTCCCGATTTGCTCGTCCAACGGGTTGTCTGACTTCCCCAGGATGACGTCTCTGGTTTGCGTCGCGTAGCTTCCGGTCTTACCCAGATGTTCTACGGCTCGGGCGAGGAGCTCGCCTGCGGTTAACGCCTCTTCAATCCTTTGCGCGAGGGAGGTTTGTCTCAGTTTATTTGGGAAGATCGATGCAATAAGGAGAAATTCCTGTCTCGCCAGTACAAAACGCGATGTCGCCTTCTGTGCGGTTTTTTGGGAACTTAAAAAGTTTGCCTGTTTGACTTCCCTTGTCGCTTGAGCCAAAGCGAGCATCCCCGCTCCGATTGTTTGTGTGAGGATTAAGAGCGGCACAATTATCAAGGCTAGCATTGTGAGTGTTGCTACTTTCCATCTTTTGTCATTTTTCAACGGTCGTAGGGTAGTTTTGATTCCCTCGTGGAAGTCTGGTGGATAGTTCAATTCCTGTCTTCGCTTATGGTTGTTTGGTTGGCTAGTATCTTTCGGAGACTCGGTATCTTCTGGTTGTGTCCGGTTCACTGCCCGGAGAGTTTCAGTCAACCCTTCTTCGAGCTCTGTTTGCGGTTTCCATTCAAGGATTGTTTGGGCTTCTCTCAACTTTTCTTTCAGGTCTCGGCGTGACAGTAGGACGTCTTCATTTTCATTTCGGTCTGGTTCATTGATAAACTTCATTGCAACGAGCTCGCCGGTTTCGCGAAAGTTCATTTCGCGAAGCTTGTAGGCAAGATTGAGGGCTGTGATCTCCCTTCCTCCTCCAATGATGAGGGTTTTCCCTGCCGCGCTTTCGCTAAACATGGCCTTGATGAGTGCGGACACTGCATCCGATACGAACAGCGGGTAGAGCGGGTTTAATCCCTCTCCGACAATTTCAAGCTCTTTCCGTTTCATTCCCTGAAAACACTTTTCGAGGAACCTTTCGCCTGTCAATGGCATCCGGGGGCCGTATGGGTCTATCACCTTGATCAAGCGGAGGTTGTCGTTGTCCTCTTTTGGTTCGATCGTTTCGAGAGCTGAAGTGATACTGGCGATGTTCCTGTCTCCGCCGGCGATTTGGATTTCTTCATATTTTGCTTGTTTATTCCGAGCAATCTCTTGTATCTCTTCCCGTTCGTGCTGGCTGTTTGCTGGTCCTACTTCCCCATTTTCCTGGTGAATATGAAAGATGTAGTTTATGGTTAGTTCATCTTTCTTCGGACTGAAAAGATCTTCCTGCCGGATGAGCGCAAAGCGTTCGTTCGGAACTAAATGCTTTACTTCATCTGCTTCGCCTTGTGCGAGGAACATCACTTTCAATGGAAGCTTAAGGAGTTCCGCGGCAAGCCGTGGTCCGATAAAGCTTTCGCTTGAGACAACGAGCGCTATCGAAAGGCTGTCCGTAATTTCAACTTTGGGAGGCGGTTTTCCGTATGCTTCTTCCTTCATTGTTCCTGCTTTTGACTTTCATGTTACTCAATTGCGTGTGGCAGAGCAATAATGTTTCGGGTTCTTCCCCACTACGGCCTGGAGAATTCTTTTTCTGATTAGTCTTTATCTTTCTTACTCTTTTTCTATTTCTTCTTTGTCTGGTTGAGGTGGCTTTTTTGCCCCTTGTTACGCACTTTTTTCGTTATGACTTCTTTTCACATGTCTTCGCTTGAGTTCCCTTTTTTTCTTTGCCTGTCTTATTCTCACTTTTTTCTTAACCCATAATGTTTATGTTTTAGACCATCTTAAAGTTGTTTGTCTCGAATGATTTTCGCGACTCGATTTTTCAACTTTTCGGCTTTTTCGGTGTGTCAGGGGATCACGGTATAGGAAGTTTATCGAGGGCGGCGTTGACAAGACTATCTGCTTCGGTGTTCATTTCGCGGGGAATTGCTTCATAGGAGACTGCGTTTTCCCGTTTACTAACAAACAACTCTTCATTTCCTACCGTCAGACCGGAAGCTCTCTCTAGTTCCCTGACTCGAAGAGTCAAGCCTTTGAGTTTTGCGTCTTTTACCCTAAACATCCCGTTTAGCTGGTTCACTACTAGGCGCGAGTCGAGAAAAACCCTTATTTCTCTTGGAAGGCTGTTGGTGGTTTTATACTTTGCAAGCCATTCAAGTGCGGCGATAACCGCTTGGTATTCTGCCATGTTGTTGGTTGCCTTTCCTATCTCGCGGGCTTCGCGGTGCATCGGTTTCCCTTCAGCGCCTCTGACCACAAAACCAATTGCCGCCGGCCCCGGGTTGCCACGGGCCCCGCCGTCACAGTAAATGGAAAACTCGGTATCTTTTTCCCGGTTGGTGTTATTGTTCATCGCTCTCCCATTCCATACAGAGATGTGTTAATTTTAACACCATCACTACGCTCAAGAAAAGAATACGGCCTTCTGTTATCCCGGTGTTCAATGCTTGAGCAATCATCTGCATCATCTTGAATGAGACTTTAGCAAGGTTCTGTCATTCGGCTGGTGGTGCAGACTTTGTTTGGGAGTTGTCCTAAAAGCGGTGGCGAGAATGATTATAAAGAGCAGTCGGGTTTGTTGAAGCGTGATCCAATAATGATCGACAAAACCGAGCAGAAGTATTACGCCAAGTGAAGAGGCCGTCCCGATCATCCCCTTCCGGCTGGCTTCAGATAGACCTTTTCCAAAAAGCCATACGAAACCTACGAGACCGAGGAGGCCGATTTCCGCACCCAGAAGAAGAAAGACATTATGGACAGGCTGATAAAAAAGAAAGGGGGACGGGATGACAGACTTTCTTGGCTCGAGGAAATCGAGGCTTGGAATAAAGTTGCCTAAACCGACCCCCAGGGCTGTGTGGCTTTCGATCATCGTTATCGCGGCCCTCGAACCGATTTGGCGAAGAAGGATCGAATCCTTCTCCAAGGGAAATTCTTTCATTGTCCAGAAGAACACGAGTGCCGCGATAATCAGCAAGGGGACGGCTTTTTTACCAAATTTCCTTACCAGCAGCACGCCCGCGGCAAGAAGCGTCACGATCCAGGCAGATTGGGAGAAAGACAGGGCAATTGCGAGAGTACTGAGACCGAGGGTAACCATTGTTCCTGTAGAGATAGTTTTCTGTCTACGGCTATCTCCCAGCATGAAGAGCAAGGAGGCGAGGATGAAGCCGGCGAGGGCGTTGGGGTGGGGAAATGTGGCATAGGGCCTAAGAAATAATCTTCCCCATATTTGGGTGGTGGCTATTCCCGGCGTTGCAAGCGAAAACCAACGTTCTCCAAGCAAGTACCAGGGGCCTCCGAGCGAACTCTGCTTTACCGTTTGAGCAATGGCGAGCAGGGATGAAAGTGTCAGGGCGATCGGAAGAAAGGAATGTACGGATTTCAAGATTGAGACCGCTTCGGATTTGACATACCAGAACAGGGACGCGGCTATCCCCAGCTTCGCCCAGGCGTAGAGGGTTAGGAATGGTCTAGTCGAGCCTGCGGTGTTTAGACCAATACAAAGCAGGCTTAATCCAATTCCGATTGCCCCTCTTTTGGTCATCAGCTTTTTTCCGTGTCCGTGCCCCTTTCTCATGACCCATATCAAGACAAGGGCAAGGATCAGGAGATCCGTGCAATAAAGGGTCGGGGAGAGGTAATCAACGCGGATTCCGTTGATGTAGGCGAAGGCTGGCCAGAAATGCTTTCCCGTCTGGGTGGGTAAGAGGATGATCAGCGCCGCCAAGATTACCCTCTCAACGGAAAGAAGCTTTTTACGCATTCGGTTTGGAGTTGTTTTCTGATTCGGGTTGTTCTTCCTTCACCATATCCTTTTTCGGGGCAATTACCAGTCGGCGGTCCTTCCCTTCTCCCTGAGAAAAGGTTTCCAATCCCGGATCTTGGGAGATAGCGAGGTGAATCAGGCGGCGTTCATAACTTGAGAGATACGGCAAGGTTAGGCTAAGGCCAGTGAGCTTTACCCTTTGGGCTGCATTTGCAGCCATGCTTTCCAACGCAAGTTGGCGCTTCTGCCGGTAATCACCAATGTTTACGGTTATTGTCCGCCATTGTCCCGCCTGTTTGTAGATCATCTGGGAGAGAATCAACTGCATCGCCTGAAGCGTTTCCCCATGAAATCCAATCAGCATTCCTGAATCTTCGGGTTCCACGTCAATCTGGATGTTCAGCCTTTTTTCCTCATCCTCAGTTGTGGCAATCGTGGCATTTGAAAACCCCAGTTTCTCCAAAAGTTCTTTTGCGGTGTTCTCCGCCAGCGTCCTTTCATCCATGTCGAATCCCTCCTTTTAGCCTGTCTACCACCGTAGCCAGACCGCCCGGTCCACTGACGACATACTGCTGAATGATTGAGAACACCGTCGTGGCTACCCAATATACCGCGAGCCCCGAAGGAAGCCTCAGAGCGATCAGGGCCGTCATCACCGGCATCACATACAGCATCTGCTGTTGGATTGCCTCCGCCATTTCTTGGGTACCCTCCTGTTTGGTTGGCGCGCTTTTCGATTTTTCCTCACTGACGACAGCGGGCTTGAGGTCTTTCTGTTCGTGGTGTTCCTTTCCAGCCATGAGCATTTGGGAGAGCGCCAACTGTGAAACGCCTGCAAATATCGGAAGGATATACCATTGATCGGGCTTTGAGAGGTCCATCCATAAAAAACTCATATTGACAGTGTGAGAATCCACCGCCCCCTTCCCGATGAAGTCGATGAAGACCTGATAAATGGCGATGAGTACTGCAAACTGCACCAAGGTGGGAATGCACCCTGCGGCCGGGTTTATCCCGTGCTCCTTATAGAGATTGAGTTGTTCCATCTGGACTCTTTTCTTGTCATTCCCAAAACGTTTCTTTATCTCATCCAAGTGTGGTTTTAAATCTTTCATCTTCTTTGCTGATTTCATGGCCGGAAGAGAGAGGGGAATGAGGATGGCTCGGATCAAAAAGGTGAAGACAATAATGGCCACCCCGAAGCTCCCGGCAAACATTCCCGTGAGGAAAATTAAGCCCTTTAGCAATGGTTGATAGAGTAGGATTTTGAATATTTCCATTTGCTGTCTTCCCGATTCGAGGTTCTCCCCCTGTTTTTTCTTGGCTTTGCTTGTTCTTCAGGGCACCGGGTCGTAGCCTCCAACCGACCACGGATGGCAACGCAGGATTCTTCTTCCTCCCAGAAGAATGCCTTTTACTATACCATACCTTTCGATCGCCTCATACATATACTGTGAGCAGGTCGGTGTGAATCTACAGGACTTCTCTGCCGAAGGATTGATGATTTTTACCAAGGCGTTTCTGTATGGCGCGGCTCTCTGATAGAGGCGAGTGAGCGAGCGTGCAAAGGATTTTAGCATCTAGGTTTCCTCTATCAGGCCAGCTTTCTTCAGAGTTCGGCGCAGTTCTTCCTGTACCCTTTTTTCTCCTCTGCCTACAGCGGGTGCTTTCGCGATAATCAGGACATCACTCCCACCTCTGATATCCTTGAGGAGCGCACGAGTACCTGCGCGGAGAAGCCGTTTCACCCGGTTTCTTTCGGTTGCCTGTTTGGCAATTTTTTTCGTTACGATGCAGGCGAAGCGGGGGGAGAGGCTTTCCTCCCTTGGCGCCACCACAAGATCAATCATTTCCCCTTGCGTGCGCTTGCCTCTGCTTTTCAGCCTGCCAATTTCAGAGCGGAGCTCTAGGCGGTTTGGCTTTGGGAACATAGGGAAAGAATACAGTTTAAAGTTAAAAGTGAAAAGTGAAAAGTTCCAGAGAGGGGAGATAAAGATGCTATCGCCTCTTTACCACTACTGCGAGCGTTTTCCTTCCCTTCGCGCGTCTTCTTTTCATCGTCTTTCTTCCCTGTTTTGTGCTTTGTCTGTTTCGGAAGCCGTGCTTTTTGGCCCGCTTTCTTTTTTTTGGTTGCCAGGTTCTTTTTGGCATCTTCAGCCCCTTTCTCTGTTTAAACGTATTCTACCACCCCCGGTTTCGCTTTTCCACGTCGGTTGAAGAACCGGACGATAGCGCGGGTACGCGTCCGCTTGCGCCTCATTATTTTTTCCACTTTTGGGGAATCTGTGGGTTGACTAATTGTGGAAAACTTGCAAAGATCTTCACGCTTGCGGTTCCTTCCCCTTTTGTAGGGCCGCCTGTTACTAACCTGGTTTTCCCCTGCCTCTTGACTGCTATGACCACAGCTCAATTGTGGAAAACTGTTCTGTCCGACCTTGAAGTCTCGTTATCCCACGGTAATTTTATGACGTGGATGGCTCCGACTCACCTGGTACGGGTTCAACAGGTTGATGTTGGCCGACAGATCGTCGAGATTGCCTGCTCAAGCGCATATCACAAGCAATTCATTGAAGAACGCTACGTCGGCCAGATAAAAGAGGCGTTGGATCGCATCACCAAACAAAACAATGAGCTGGTCTTAACCGTTGCCAGTTTCACCGCTGCCCCGTCTGTCCCAATTTCTGAAGCTGCCCCCCTTTTTCGATCAGAAGATACCTTCGCTCAGCTTTACCATGACGCTGTCCTGCGGGTCCGGCTTCGGGAGGACTTTACTTTCGAAACATTTGCGGTTTCTTCCTCAAATGAGATGGCCCATGCCGCGGCACAGGCGGTGGCAAAGTCTCCCGGACGAGCCTACAATCTCCTCTATATTTACGGGGGTGTCGGGGTGGGGAAAACCCACCTCACCCAGGCCATTTGTCATGTGATGCTCAAAGACCATCCGGACCTTTCCCTCATCTATTGTACTGGGGAAGAATTTACCAACGAAATCATCGAGGCCATCCGGCGGAAAGAGACCCATCCTTTCAAGAAAAAGTACCGCAGCGCAAGCGCTCTCTTCATCGATGACATCCAGTTCATCGCTGGGAAAGCCACGGTACAGGAGGAATTTTTCCATACCTTCAATGCCATTCAACGCGAAGGGGGACAGGTTGTTCTGGTTTCAGACCAACCCCCTCACGCGATTGATGGCCTTGAGGATCGGCTGCGAAGCCGTTTTGAGGGAGGCTTGATTATCGATATTCAACAACCTAATTTTGAGCTCCGGACCGCCATTCTTCTTATTAAAGCCAGAACGCTTCATGTTACTCTTCCCATCGATGCGGCAAAGCTCATCTCTGCAAATGTTGAGAGCGCCCGTAAACTCGAGGGGTTTTTGACCCGTCTCGTTTCTGAAGCACGGCTTCGTAACCAGCCAATCTCCGAAGAGCTCGTACGCGGCCTTTTATCCAATCTTAACGATCGAGAGGCTCGCTTGCGGCCGACCGCACGACCCAAGGAGGTTATTCATATCGTTGCCGCTCACTTCAACCTCAAATCCTCCATCCTTGAGGGACCAAAGCGGCTAAAGATCTATGTTGGGCCGCGGCACCTTGCGATGTATATCCTTCGCATGGACCACCATCTTCCCCTTGAGGAAATTGGGGGTCTTCTCGGGGGGCGCGATCACACTACGGTCATGCATGCCATCGAAAAAATCAGCAACGAGCTTTCCGATTCCGAATCCTTGCGCATCGATCTTTCTACTATTCGTAAAAAAATATATGGTTAGCTATCTTGGCTCTTTCCAGGCTCGGACATGGCTTGTCCTTGAACGATACCTCCCGGGGAGGTTTCGGTTTTTCCACAAACTATCCCCTTTTTTCCACAATCTTTTCCACAATAACAGGTCCTTTTTTGCACACGAAGGAATGAAGAAACTAACAGAGGGAGAGTCGTGAGTTTTATACTTTTCCTCAACACCTGCTACTCTTACTACTATATATACTCTGTAGTAGGACGGAGGAAGGTGGCTTTTAATGTTTGTTGATATCTTCTTTCGGAACAACTGTTTATAATCATTATTCAGGAGGGAATTATGCAGGTTTCAGTTCTTCAGGATAAGCTCGTTAAGGGTCTCTCGTCAGTTGCCTATGCGGTTTCTTCTAAACCGTCTCTGCCTATTCTTTCGAATGTTCTGCTGACAGCGAAAGAGGGAATCCTCCAGCTGGCTGCGACGGACTTAAGTCTGGGGATTCAGCTTCGGATTGGGGCGAAGGTAAAGAAAGAGGGAGCGATAACGGTTCCGGCGAAGGTTTTTGGTGAGCTTGTTTCGTCTTTTCCGCTGGCTCCGGTTGAGCTGTCTTTGGAGGGAGAATCGCTTCGGATCCAGTGCGGTTCCTATCGGGCCCGACTTTCCGGTATTCCTGCGATGGAGTTTCCATCTTTAAGCCAAGTTTCGGGTACCGGGGAGTTTTCCCTCCCTGTTTCTTCGTTTCGGGAGGCAGTGGAGAGGGTTGTGTTTGCGGCATCCTCCGATGAGACACGGCCGGTCCTCTCCGGCGTTTTGCTGAGGCTTGAAGGGAATGGACTACAGTTTGTAGCTACCGATGGCTATCGCTTGAGCGTGGTACAGCTTTCATCCGATTCGGAAAAGAAAGGAGAGAAGTGGCAGAAGGCACTAAAAAAGGTGGTAGGAGAGGGATTGATTGTCCCGGCACGCGCTTTACGGGATGTCGACCGTTTGGCGGATGAGCTTGGCGCTTCCGAAGTGTCTTTTGGGCTCGTTCCTGAACAGAATCTTCTCATGTTCCGCCTTGGCGACGGGGAAGTGACAACCCGGCTCATCGAGGGGTCTTTCCCCAACTTTTCTCAAGTTATTCCCAAAGAGGAGAAGATTGTGGCGAACATCGATCGTGAGTCCCTCCTCAGGGCAGTTCGAGCGGCTGCGATTTTTGCTCGGGATAGCGCAAACATCATTCAGTGGAAGCTTCAGAAGACCGGACTGACGATTTCTGCCAACGCCCCTTCATATGGTGAAGGCGAAAACATGGTTGAGATTTCTCTTTCCGGAGGGGAGGGCGAGATCGCTTTTAACAGCCGGTATCTTTTAGAGCTTTTGTCCATTTTTCCGACGGAGAAGATAGTGTTTGGAATGAATGGGGGATTGGATCCCGGGGTGTTCCGCCCTGCTTCTGAAAAGGAAGCTTTTTTTCATCTGATCATGCCCGTTCGGGTGCAGAAGTAGGGATAGAGTATCAGGCGACGAGTGCCTGGTGCCCTACTAGTAGCTGGTAGCGGGAGGCCCTTTGGGCTGTGGGTTGGTTGGGGTCGGCCGTTCCCCCGGGCGGGGAACTGCTGCGGTCGTTCGGGGGGAGGTTTCTTCTTTTTCTCTTTCCAGCTCTACAAGCTCTTGGGGTTTGGTGGTGATGAGGTGATGTTCCTCGGATGAGGCGACAACGCGCATGGCTACGTGGTTTTGCCCGGCAAAAAACAATCCCTCGCCAACATCAGCGGCCAAAAGGAGATGCTTTTCTCCCTCTGAGAGGTAAAAGGCTTCGGCGAGACGCTCGATGGCGGCCGATGACTGCTTGAATAGGATCTGGATTGAGGAGTTGGTGATAATTGCGTGTCCGTAGTCAGATCCAAGGAAATCTTCGACGTCTTGGGTGATGGTGGTGAGGCCGAGGAAGTATTTGCGGGCCCGTTTCGCGATTGAGTAGAGGAAGGTAGCCGAGTCCGCGTTTTTCATCAGGTACCAGGCTTCATCGACGACGACCAGGCGCTTTTTCATATCCCGTTTCACTTTAGTCCAGATGTAGTCGAGGATGATGTACATGATGATCGGGCGAGTTTCGTTCTCCAGCTCTTTGAGAGAGAAAACCGTGAGGGAATTCTTCAGGTCGACGTTGGACTGTTGATCGAAGAAGCTTCTGAATGATCCTTTGACATATTTCTCGAGCCTGTCGGAAAGCCCTTTGGCCGTGGCTTCCTCCATGCCAATGAGTGTCTTATAGAGGTCCTCCATGAGTGGCGGTTCGTTCCGTTGGGTAGCGGGATCCGGGGTGATACCTCGGGCTTTGTACGTGCCAATGAGGGCTCTGTCGAGGATTGCCTCTTCGTTCGGTGTTACATCGCCAAGCATCACCTTTAATAGTCCATGGAGGGAGAGGATTTTTAGACCAAGCTCGTTTTCCCCTTCCTCGTAGATTGCGGAGAGGTCGTAGGGGTTGATTTTCGCCGGTGCATTGTAGCCAAAGTCAATGTAGGTTCCCCCAAGGGCATCGCAGAGCCGGCGATATTCTTCTTCGGGATCGATGACGATCACTTCGACCCCGAACATTAAGGAGCGCATGATTTCGAGTTTCTCAAAGAAGCTTTTCCCTGAACCGCTTTTCCCGAAAATGACCATGTTGGCATTTTCCAGGCTAAATCGGTCGAAGATAATGAGGGAATCGTTGTGTTCGTTTATTCCATACATAATGCCTTCGTTGGCGGTAAGCTCGGAAGACGTGAAGGGAAAGGTTGTGGCAAGGGAGGTGGTATCCATATTGCGGGTAATCACAAGGCGGTCTTGACCGAGGGGAAGGGTGGTTTTGAAGCCTTCCTCCATTTGGAGGGTTGCGGATTTGGAAATGATGAGCAGAGAGCCCAGGAGCGATTGGACCCTTCTGGTGGTGGAGCTGAGCTCGTCGAGTGTTACTGCCGTGATGGTGGCGTAGAGTCCGAACTGGAAAAAGCGCTCCGCCCCTTTGGCGAGCTCTTCTTGGAGAGCCTTGGCATCGGCAAGCTTTATTTCCGTATCAACCACGGCGATATGACCGCGCTTGAGATCTGATTCGATTTCCGCCTCCATCTCGCCAATTTTCCGCCTGAGCTCATCGAGGACCTCGCGGCCCTCGACAGGATAGATGAACATTGATACATCGAGAGAGTGCTCGAAGTTTATCAAGGGAGCCAACCAATTGGCGCTGACGAACCTGGGGTAGCCAGCGACAAAGAGGGTTCTGACATAGGCATTACCGATTTTTAAGTGTGAAAAGTCCACATCAATTGATTCGGGAGCAATGATGTCTTGAATGGAGACCATGCCCGTGCCGAGCTTTTGGGCGACGGCCCGCGATTTTGTGGAGGTGACGGGATTTTTCCCCGGTGTTGCCCCTGGTTGGGAAACTTGGGGGCCTTCTTTTGGTTTTGCCCCAGGGAGGATTTTTTGGATGATGTCGAGGGCGGGCATTAGACTTCCTCCTTCACATTGACACCGCTCATCGCTGAATCGATGGTCGATTGGGCTTGTTTCTCAAAGCCTGAATCTCCGATTGTTGTTTGGGGGGGAGCAGGCGGGGCATTTTCCCTTGTGATTTGGGGGCCGGATTGGGATAGTCCAGGATTTTCTCTTACTACTTGAGGCTGACTTCCCGGTAATGGGTTTAAGGGCGGAGGAGGGGCTTGGAAAGGCGGTTTTGCCGGTTGCGGTTGGGGGGGTTCGATTTGGGGGAGCTCCTGGAAAGCGATGGCCGCTCGAACAAGGGGAGTTTGATACTCCTCCGGAGGAGCGAGAAGCTGTCCTTGGGCACTTTCGGGATTGTAGATTTCAAACATGAGCTGAATCAGCTCTTTGGTGGTGAGTTGCCTTGCGCGCAGACCGAGCCTGGCTAGCTGGTGAAGGAGGTGGTCGCGCTTTGGTTCAAGGGCAACCTTGGCTCGACCGGCGATGTAGTCCTTCGGAAAGGGAAGGGTGTGGCGGGTGCCTTTGGCGATGGCTGAGGCGGATTTGGCCACTCCCAGTTCGAGCACGGAGAACGGAATGATGATATAGAACTTTTTGTCCAGCACATTCCGTTGACGGACGGTTTCTTGGATAAACTCCCGATATTTTCGGATGCGCTCTTTGTTCTCCGGCTTGGGAGTCCGGGCTTCCTGCTCGGAGAGAAGCTTTTCGTAGCCGGTGATGTCCTTTCGGTTTGAGCGGATGAGGACCTGGATGGGAAAGGTGAGGGAGTTCAACAGCGCGGCGTAGGCGTAGATGGTTGCGTCCTGCTCTGATTCTGAGAGGAGACCGAAGTTGACGGCCGTCGTGGTGATAATCATGGCGGCAGAGCCGTCTTTTAAAATGATGAGATTGTCGATGATATCCTCAAGTTCGAGGTGTTCTTGGGTTGAGGCTTGGATTGGGGCGGGAGCCATGGAAATAGTTAAAAGTTAAAAGTGAAAAGTTAAAAATTAACCCTTTCGCTTATTTGGCGCGGATATCGATTGGCGGGACCGGTTTTCCGATAAGCTCGATTTTGATTATATCAAAGGTGAAGCCCTCCCGCTCAACTTCGACCGCGTAGGTTCCGTTTTCGAGGGGGGTGATGATAAAGAATTGACCGATTTTGTTGGTCTTCTGGGCACGAGCGATATTTCCTTCCTTAGTTCTGATTGTCACGATGGTGTTATCGAGAATATTCCCTTCTCTGTCGACCACCATGCCAACAAGGACGTTCGGTTCGGTCGGGGGAGTTGGGATGGGGAGGTCCGGGCGGACGCTTGCCTGGACGGAAGGTCTTTGGGGTTGTTTCGGCCTGATGGTGGCGGCCGGGGAAATTCCTCCCAAATCGAGGGCTGGGGTCTCCTGCGGGGAAATAGGAGAAGGTGGGGTGGGGAGGACCCCCGCGAACTTGTCTACCTCGATCGGTTCGAATTTGGGAATCTGAATTTTCCTCGGTTTACCAGAAGTGCGCTTGGGCATGATGATTTCGCCCCGCATAATCGCGCGGGGATCAAGCGGCGGGGTTTTGAGCTTGCGGACCGCTACCTTAGGAACGCGTTCTTCCTCAAGGATCGGGCGAGCCGGACGAACGGCTTGGATGGTGGTGGGTTGGACTTCTAAATAGAGCTTCATGATGTCCGAGACGAAGTGCAGCTCTTTTTTATCGATGTTTGTCATGGGTCCTTGGGCCGGGAGGGTTTCCAAGTATTCTTGGAGCCTGGTTTTGTCAGCACCGCTCCTTTCTTCCGCGGCGGATGGTGCGGAAACCTGTATTTCTTCGAAGAAGGCGGGAACGATTGGCGCCTTTCTCCAGAGGAGCTGGGTTGGGGAGTAGATGGCTTTGATGAAGGCAAAAAACCAGCGATCCAGAGGCCGCTCTTCAAAGGGGAGGAAGGCCAGGGCGATGCCGACGAACACCGAGAAAATCACCAGGGGCCAGCGGAGGATCGCGTGGACGGGGAGGGAGTAGATGACCCAGCCGACGACGATGCCGCCGGCAAGCTCGACGAATTGTTTGATGGTCATGTCGCCAACCAAGCGAAAGTGGTAGGCGGAGATTTGCTGGGGGACGGGGTGCTGTTCCATAAACAAGGAATAAGTGAATAGGAATAGGTGGTAAGTCTTTAACGACTTTACACTTACTCCTTACTCTTTCTCACAAGGGCATTATAGCAAGGGGAGAGGGTTGAGGGTAGGGGGTTTAGGGCTTGAGGTATTGGGGGTCGATGGCGGGGAGGATGGCGAAAATGTTGGCGGGGCGTCCGTCGGTAAGGGTGGTTTTTCCGGAAAAAAGGTATATAGGCTGAAGGAAAGCGTTAGGATCGGGATCATAGTAGTAGACCAGTTCGATTGAAGTAAAGCTAGCCTTGGTTGGATCGAGGTTTTGTCCCCAGTCCACGCTTTTTGGGGTTTGCCCTTCAGGAATGGTGGCAGTTAACGTTACTTGGCCAAGCTTGATTTCCTCTTGGACTGCGTCAAGGCTCTTCAGCGGATAGGTACCAACCTGGGCTGTGTTCAGTCCTGTTGGCAGGCCGTTTAACACGAGGCTGCCGTCTCTTTTATTGAATTGTATACTTACCATTCCGGTGTGTCCGAAGGGATCGAAGGGGCCAACAATGCTTAGTCCCTCGATTGTGGGATAAAGATCGACGATTGCAAGATCGGCTTTATTTGGAGCAGTGGGTTTGAAGTCTTGCATCTCAATGATGGTGAAGAAACCAGTCTTGACTTTTGGGTTTGCCCAAAGCGGATCCCCGGGGTAAAGCTGTTTGAGGAGAATCAGAGCATAATCTTCCAAGGCTTTCTGTCTGAAGTCTTTCAGATACTCCTGCAAGGGTTCGAAGTATGAAAGCGAACCTTTTTTGAAGCTGACGATAAGCACGCGGTTATTCTCACGGAATGTTACAGAGGTTTTTGAGGTCAGGGGTTCTCCTGAGATTCCGAATGAACGTGCGATATCTCTGGCCTGTTTATCGGTCAGTGTGGTTGAGGCGCGTCGGAAGACAGTGGCAGTTTCACTGAGGTTGATTTGCTCATCTGGTGTTAGTTCGGTTGATTGAGGTGGTTTCATCTGGGAAACGTACGATGGTTTTGGGGCAGGAATATCTCCGAATGTGGGGTTTACCCCCGGAGGTTGTGTTTCTTTCCGACGCGCTCTTTGGATAACTACGATTAAGGTGAAAATTATAATCACGAGAAGGATTAACAGAGCCGTTTTTACGGAGAGGATCCTTTTCAATGTGGAGAGTGAAAGACGATATTGCATCGGTTTTTATTATACCCCTTCAGTTACATGAATTCGTTGGATTTATACCAAAGTCGCAGGGATTGACAGTGAGGGGTGGTTGATAGTTATCGGCTGGATTTACAGCACCTTTTGTGCCGTCTCTAATCTCGTAATGGAGATGGGGGCCGCTAGAGTTACCGGTGCTGCCCACTGCCCCAAGCACGGTGCCGAATCCGACAATATCGCCTACACCGACATCTGGATCGGTGGCCATGTGGGGATAGAAGGCAAACCAAGTCCCGCTTTGCAACGCAACGAAGTAGCCGAAACCACCAGTGCCCCAGCCGGAAAAGACCACTTGCGCCTGGCAAGGGAAGGTTGAATATATCGGGTTGCCGAAGCCATTGGTGATATCGACTCCAGTATGGAAAAGAGGATTCAGGTATCTATACCCGGATACGGAATATGGATTGTCGAGAGGATCTCCATTCGGAGGGCAGAAGGGTGGGTTGCCGAAGATGAGGGTGACTGACTTAGAGTTGGTTACTTCATCAGAGAAACCTTCAACGGTGGCCGTGACGGTGACCGTATTGGTGAGGATGGCATCGTCCCAGATAGTGGCTTTGGGAATGCTTACGGTTAGGGTGGTTGTCCAGGGTCGCCCGTTTTGGATGACAATTCCCCCGTCCCAGGTTCTGGCTGGGGGAGCGGGCGGAGCCTCTGGGGCTTTGGTAGGGCTTTGGTACCGGCCGAAGCTGGTGTACTCGTCCTTGATGGTGACGGCGGTGAGGGTGCGGTCGGTTGCCTCAACGGTGATGGTGTAGGTGATGGTGTAGGGGCCTTGTTCGGTCGGGTTGGGGAGGTTCATTTGGTTTTGTGTACATCCAAATGGGGCTGTACCGGCAACGCAAGCTTGTTTTCTGATCTTTATAAATCTTGAGGGATCGTCATAAAATGGAGTGACTTCGGTCGGGGGGACGAAGAAGGCGGCGGTTAAGACTGAGTAGGCAATAAGGGAGAAGAGCGTGACAAGGCCGACCGTGGCGATCGGTGTGGCTACGAGGGTTGCCGAGGGACCGGTCGTTAATATCTGGCCGCCGATACTTTCCGCGGTGGCGGCGGTGTTGACGGTTGTTCCGCTGATCCAGCCGGTGGCGGTGTTGAAGCCTTTGGCAATGGTGGATGGTATTTGCCCGAGAAGGTTACCGACCCCAGAAACGGTTTGGGAAACAAGCCCCGGTCCGGCGGTGAGGGACTGGAAGGCCCCGGAGGCTGATTGCCAGGCATTGAGGACGAAATTCTTGACCGCTTGGAGGATTTGCGGGGCGTTGGCTCCGATGAAGCCTCCGGTCAGGCCGCCGAGGACAGCTCCTAATGGGTTTCCTCCCGACAACAAAAAGCCGAGCACGCCGCCTAGGCCAAAGCCGACGACAACACCGGTGAGTTTCGCGATGAGAGCTTTCATGAGGAGGTAGAGGACAAGCCTGGCTTTGAGCATTTTCTCAACTCTTTTGCGCAGCTTGTAGCCGAAGTCCGCCCCAACGCCGGCGCCGAAGACGCCTCCGGCAATGCCGCCGATGATACCGCCGATGATGGTACCCACAACCGGAACGACCGAGCCGATCAGGGCACCGATCGCGACGCCCGATACTGTACCGAGGACGGCTCCGGCTGAGCCGAAGACCACGCTACTGCCGTGATCAGCTACTGTTCCGATAAACTTCAGACTACCCAGGAGCGGGTTTCGCATACCCTCACGGAAGGTTTCTTTATAGTCATTGGCTATTCGTTTAACGGTCTTGAAGAACTTTCCGGTTCCGATGAAGAAGAGCTCTTGGGCGATGGCGAGGGGGAGGCCGAAGCCTGTACCGGCGAGGGCGAGCTCTTCCGCATAGCGGACCAGAGAACCGAGGCCGACCTTGACGAGGAAGGCGGCCACCCTTTTCACGGTCCAGGATGTCACTTTGATGGCGGTGCGTTTGGCGAACTTTACCATCGGCCTGGCAATCTGTCTGCCGAGATAGCGGAAGGGGAAAGTAATGGCTCTTCTGGCGTAGAAGAATGGGTGGCTGATAATATCCCCGGCTTTGAGGACCCTGCCGACCTTTTGCAGTCCCGGAGAGGTCGGGAATCTGCCGGTGATCTTGAGGCCTTTTTTGATCGAGGAGAGGCCTTTGTCCGCGTTGTGACCAATCGCCTCGGTGCGTTGGTGTAAACCGTCTTTTTGAGCCAACCGTTCCGAGAGATTTTGTGTGTTTTCAATCCTGCGCCCAACGGCTTGACGGACGAAGGCATGGATGACGGGTGGGGGGGTAGCGGCTTGGCTTCTTTCGGACCAAGTTTCGAAGCGGGTGTTCAACTGGGTTGCCAGGGTTTTGCTTTTTTTGGGATCGACACCGGCATTGACCAGTTCCGCTTCGATCTGGGCTATGGCAGTTTGTTTTTCGGGAAGATCATCGAGTGTCGCTTGGGCAAAGGCGGCTTCTTCCTGGACCGCGGCCTGGGCTTGCGAAGGACTTATCGTAAGGCTTATGGTTTCGGCGAGGATCTTCCGATCGGTTTTATTGGGAAGGGTTGCCGCAAACCAGACCTCGCGATCGGCAAGCTCATTTTGGGCGGCCAGGATAGCCTGAATGAGGTCGGGTTGAGTGATGTCCCCTTCCGGGAGATAGCGGATGGCGCGTTGGCCAATGATATGTGCAGCAGTTTGGGTGAGGGCGGGGTTGACCTCGGAGGATAAGAACGGCGAGGCCTTCGCCGAGGCGTTGATGAGGAATTGGTCATTAATATGGCGACGGAGGGTGAGGTAGTTTTGGAATCGGCTCTCGAGAGGCTGGGATCCTTCTTTCGAGATTGGCGGAGATGTCGGCGGAGGCTCTTTTATCGGAGGTTGGTCGGGCATAAAGATAGTTTAAAGTTCAAAATGAAAAGTTCAAAGTTTTAAGAGCAATACGTTAAAAGTTGATGAGATGGTTTTGTGGTTCTTTGCTCATCATAGCAGGTGGAAATGGATTAGGTAAAGAAATTTTATACTCCAGACAGAATTGGGGCCGTCTTTGCCAGTCCAAGAATGGCAGTTGCTTCTTTGCGCACACAAATGGATTGATCCTTTTCTTGCTTGCCCGAGAAAAGTATCCAAAAGAAGGGCACCCCAGCGAACGATCTCTCGGGAACTTGTTCGCTCATCCCATGTCATCAAACTCCTCGGGATAAACCCTTCGTCGGACAGTCGATGACTTTTTAAAGGAATTCGCTCACTTCATTCTCGAGTAGCTGCGTTCAAAGGGGATTTAGGGAAAGAGGTCAGTTTTGGTTTCCCGCTCATGTTCCGTTCGGGAAACTGCGGCGGCTGCAAAAGGGTGAAGAAATCTCCGTGGGCTCCTCATTCATAATTCATGATTCATAATTCATAATACATGATTCTCTCTTGAACTGAAGTTTTGCCTTTTGCCTTTTTATGTTTTGCGCTTTCACTCTTTTGCTATACTTGCGGCTATGGAGGAGAAAGAGGGTTTAGCTCCACCAGTTGAAGCGGTGAGGACTCCGGAAAAGGAGGGGTTGCTTTCGGTGGCGGAGGTGGCAAGGAAGGTTGGGAGATCGACACATCGGATTCGCAGGCTCTTGAACACCGGAAAGATAGAGGGAGAGAAGCGGAGAAGGGAGAGTAAAAAGAAAGGGTTCCCGTGGATTTGGTTCACCACGGAGAAGGCAGTATCCGCGCATTTTTCTTCTGTGTTAACTCCGAGGGAGTATGGGAAGAGAGGAGGGAGGCCGAGGAAAGCCGCGGGAGCGGCTTAACCCCATTGCTATATTGTTAAATTGCTAAATTGTTTCTGGGAGAGCCTTCATTTACTTCTTCAATTTTTCACCTGTGAATTTGATCAGATAGCGAATTTCCCTTGGAAGTTCTTGAAGTTCATTCAAGATATGTTCATATTGAACTTTCGTTAGGAGTTTGCGCTTCCAGGATTTTTGGGTCCAATCAAGAGCTTCAGTTACGGAACCCAGGCTATAGCGGTAAAACAAGATCTTATCTTTCTTAAAGAAGCGCCCGAAACCTTCGGAAATCGTTGCGGAAATTGAATCTATGGCTTTGACATATTGGATACCAACAGTGCTTTTGGCGAACTTTTCCCACGAATTCACAATCTCCCACACATGTTGTGATAGCGTCAGGGACCTTTTATAGCAATTAATGTCATTCAACTTTAAATACTTCTTCATGATTGGAACTTTACAAAAAGAGCAGCAATGTTTCAATGTAGCAATATAACAATGATTCAGTCTGCCATTGGCAGACTGAATACTGGTTGACCCTTTATAGTTTTTGTGGTAGAATACCGTTTAACTCTGGAAAATGGTGAAAATTACTTAGCGTTGGTGTTTGTAGTACTATGAAAGTAAAGCTATGGCAGAGCATGAGGATGGACTAAAGAAAAATCCGGAATCTCAAGGAAAGCCCCCCAGGAGGGAGAGGCCGGAGCGACGGGCGGCGGGGTCTTCCGGTGGTGGGTCGGAGAAGCCGAAGCCTCCGGCTGAAGCCAAGGATGTGGACAAAAGTTGGGACATGCGGGAGGCGCTTTTCAAGGAAGCGCTGGAGAAGGTCAAGGAAAAAGGAGTGGTGACAAAGCCGGAAGTTGCCGATGAGAAGCTCAAACAGCTGTTCGCGTTCCTCAAGAAAAGAGAAAAAGGGGAGGAGATACCCGAGAAAGAGCGGGCAGGTCTTTGGAAACTTCTGTTGGCAATTCTCAGGACCTTGTGGAAGGAAATCCAGAAGCTGTTTAAGGAACAGAAGTACCAGGAACTGATAGCGGCGGCAAGGGCGGCGGGGGCGAAAACGGATGCTGAGGTTATGCTTTGGCTTTTGGGAGCAAAACAGTTATCAAAGGGGGAGTCTCTCGAGCTTGAAGGATTATTGAGGGGAGGGGTGGTTGAGGAAGCCAAGCCGGAAGGGAAGCCGGCCGAGGAGGTAGCGCGACCGGAACAGGGTGGCGTTGTTGAGAGGCCGGAGAAGATTCCTGGGCCTTCGGAAGGGCCCTCCGAAGGCATGAAGGGACCGTCGGTTGAGGCGGCTGCGGAGCCTGAGGAAGAGGAAGGATTTACTCTCGGCTATCTCGACAGTGAGCTTGCTTATGCCAAGGCAAGGTTGGGTTATGTTCAGCGGGAAGTGCAAGAACTTTCTTCTGAGCATGCTCCCGTTGGTCATCGGGCAGTGCGTTTGCTCGGGGGTTATATCGATCAGCTGGAGAAGTATGCAACGCAGGTTGATGAAATACTGGAGAGACATGAAGTTCCCTCGCCCGAGTTTCTTGAGACGCTGGGGAGGGAGTTCAAGAAAGAGAGGGAACAATTCAGAAAGGATAGCGAGCATGCATTTAAATTTCTTGAGCCACAGCGACTTTATAGCCCGAGATTCTATGAAGTGCTGGGGAAAATGAAGAAGCTTGAGTACGATGGGGTGTTCCGGCGGATGAGAAAACCCACGGAGAGAGATGGGGAGGTTTTGACTCAAGCGGCCAGGGACCAGCAAGCTGAGCGGCGACAGGCAAAGCAGTCGGTTGACGGGATTTTCAACCTAATTGTTTCTGAAGCTGAGGTCGATCCCCGACAGCAGTTCAACTTCGCCAGTGAGGATTGGCAGCTTTGGGGTGAGTTTTTGGAAAAGGTGAAGAGCGGCGGAGGGATGGGTTATTACTATGACTACCAGGGTTGGTGGGTTGCGCGACGCTTATTCCACAACCTCTCGGTCACCATGGAGAGCGGCGGGGATCTGGAGCAACTTGCGAAGAGTGCGGAGATCATGGGACATTCCCGGGACCGCAGTCATATTGTTCGGATGGAACCAGGCTTGGGCGTAGCACTACGGCTAGTTGAGAAGGAAACTGCAAGCACACTTTTCGATCCGAAAAACAAGGGGAGATTGACCTTTGAGGCGCTCTCGCTTGAAGGAGGGCCGGATTCCATTGTTCAGAGCGTTTCCGAGGAGCTTTTAAAGCTTTCCCAAGCAGGGAGGGTTTTTCACTCGTTTGAGGGTGATGAGGGCGGGCGTTTTCCAGTAACTCCTGATGAAACGGAAGCAAAACGGTTGGCGGCCTTGGCTTTGAAGATCGCCAATGCCGATATGCGGACGGCGGACTATGCGGCTCAAGGAAGATTGCCGGAACGCGATGAATTAGGCCACCTTTACAGCCCGCCATTTGAGAAGATCCTGACGGCGATGAACCCGGTACGGTTCCTTGCCGACCGGTTCGACCAGTACGGGGATTCGCTTGAAACCATGGAGCGGTTGATGTCGCAGATGAATGCGATGTTGCCCGCGTTCTTTCATGGCAAACAGGATGAGCTGCTTTTGAGCAAGTTCAGCCCCGAGAACCTGTTCGGTTTTGGCTCGGAGTGGAGTTCTTCTTTTTGGCGATCTTTGCTTGCAACCAAGGCGCTTCGTGAGCGGATGGATCTGGCGCTGTCGGTACAGCTGGCGAACGCCAAACATCCGGATGATTTTACGGACGATAAGAAGGAAGAGAAGAAGGAGGCGCTCGAAAAGCGGACGAAAATACTTGAGAAGGTGCCGCAACGGATGCCTTCGCGAACACTGTCTCTACTCCCGTCAGTGGCGCATGATAAAGATGGAAGGCTTCAGGGAGTCTTTTTCCAAGGTAAAGCGGGGGAAATGGAGGCGTTTCAGAAGTATGCTGCGAACAGGGCTTTGGCTGATCAGGACTATGACCACGATAAGGAATTTATTGAGAAGAAGGCGCAGTATACCAAGGCTGAGAGAGATCGGCGTTTGCACGAGAGGAAACAGGAAGAGGTCTTTCGGCAGGAAGGTGTACGGCTTCCCGTTTGGATGATTGCGGATGAACTGGATCCCGACCACACGAAATTCGACCGGCCGGAGGAGTTTACGATGAAGATTGGAGACACAGTTGAGATCGGAGGAGAGCAGAAAATAATCAAGACGGAAAAAGATCTCGATGAGCCACGGAAGGAATGGGCTAAGCAATGTGAGAAGTGGGAGAAGAAGGTGTGGGATAGGTGGAGGGAGACTCAAAAGAAGCTCTGGCGGGTGGAGGAGGCTGCGGTGCAGGGGTACTATGAAAGGATCCGCGAGGAAGACGGTAATGGCGCACGACCTCTAGATCGGGAAAAGCAGGAAGAATATTATGAGGATTTTTTGATAGAGAACCTTTTAAATATGAAGGAGGTGCCCGGGTTGTTACCAGATGAGAATTTTAATGATCAGGAGAAAGCGCTCATCGGGAGATTGACGGCGTTTGGGGCAACGGATGGCGGGAAGAGAAGAGATCTTGCGGAGCAATTGGCGGGGATGCGGTTCAACTACGCGCCGTTTCTCGATGATGTTCTCCATGAGGAGACCGATTGGGGAGCAGGAGGACCGCGGATGTATGCCAGGCGTTTCATCGATGGAATGATGGCAGGTAAGGGAGCGGAGGGGATTTTTCACCTTGCGGCGGGTTTATCGGGAACACGGGAAGGTAGCCCACAGAGCCGCGAGGAATTTGTCAAGGGGCTACTTGAGGTTAAGCAGGCGCTCGGGCATCTTGGGGAGGGAGATAGGCAGAAGATTACCGCTTCGCTGGCAGGGGTTTTCTTAAACGACATGTACACGGCCGACCCGTGGGTTGAGGGGAAACAGCTGTATGCCCTAAAGAAACAGCTCGGTCCGCTCGGGTCAATCTTAGGATTTGTCGGAGGGTTTTTCCTGGGGCCGGTTGGAGCTCTGCGGGATATAAAGATTTTCAACCAGTCCTCCTCGGCTGCCCAGCGGCGGTTCGGAAAGAGCGGGATGAGCTTGTCAACGGCGGAGCGGTGGCGGTTCGTCCAGGAACTGCGGCCGTACATTGGGGAGGATGGTGCAAAAACGCTTGAAAAGCTCCTGCATGCCAGGAAACGGGATATCGTCCTTTCCTACCTGCATCAGTATTCTGTTCCCGGGCTCATTTTTGCAGGAGGGACAATTGTTTATGATGCATTGAAGCGCGGGATGGCGGATCTTCAGAAATATGTTCTCTCCGAATGAGTGATCGGTGGATCCTTTTATCTTCTTCTTGGTGGGAAGAGTTCTCCGCCGAGGGCTTCGCCTTTCTGTTGAACATATCCGCCCACAACTCCCCTGGCTACTCCGCCAATGGCTCTTCCGGGAGCGCCGAGGGCACCGCCAACAATGCCGGCACCGGCGGCGATCGGGGCAAAGACGCCGCCGGTAGGAAGCGGTTTCGCTTTCAGGGCTTGCTGTAAGGTTGAAACCATCTGCGGCGCAAAGAGAATGAAGAAGAAGCCGATTAACTGGAGAATGGCCTCCGCATCCACCCCTCCAGCTAGACCGATGAACGGGGGCATCCAGAACGGAGTGCCGGAAGGAATCAAGGGAGCGGTGATGTCGAACGGATCTTCCGAAGGTTTACCCGGACCGGGTTGGTAGGGGCCTAAGAGAACGGCGGCAATGAGAAAGAGCGTGGCAACGGCCGGAAAGATAAGGATATTAGAAAGGAAATTGCGCAGCCAACTGCTGAAACTTTGGGACCCCGGGAGAGCGTTGAAGAGGATGAAGATGGGGGCGAAGATGGTTTGCAGGATGATTTGAATGTAGGCTATTCCCAGTTGGAAGAAAAGCTTAAACATGGCAAAGAGCAAAGCGATCACGAAGACCGCATGGGCCAACCAGCCGCTGATTGAGCCGAGGTACTTGCCGATCGACCAATTTGCCAAGGCACTTGAAATCAGTTCCTGCACTGACTGGGCGGCATTGGCCGTCAGGCGCCAAAGCCCGGCCTTGAAGACAAGCTCAAAGAGATTCTGGGTGAGGAGGCGGTTTAACGCAATCGTCGGTTCACCGAGGAGGCCGGCTGAATCAAACGTGGCGATCAGAATATAAATACCTAGGTAGATGAGATCCACCATAAACCCGGCGATGGCATAGGAGAAAGTGATGAGGAGAAGGGTGATGACGAGTTTGGGGAGGGAATTCTGGACGTTGACTACGGTTTGGGGATCGAGTTTGGCACGGAACATGATCATAAAGCCGATAAAGATGAAGATCAAGACATAGGCAAGGTAGGCGATATTTCGGAATGCGCTCCAGACCCGGATTAAGGGGGAGAGGACAGAGTAACCTGTCCCCTGGGCATAGGCGGGTTGGGCGATGTTCATCTTGCTTGCGACATACTGGACGTAGTCGTGGGAAGAGATGGGAAGGTTACCCATCAATTTTCCAATCATCGCGGCAGCGAAGCCGATGGCACCTGGCTTTTGGGCTATGGTGGGATCACCTGCTCCACCATATCCTAGGGAGTTGCCGACCCCGGAAACAATGGCTTGGACGGTGCACTCCAAGCCGACTTCGCCGCTCTCGCACTCCTGTAAGGCTGTGGCGTGTTCTTCGGGGGTAGGGTCGTACCAGATGCCTTGGGCGTAGGCGAGGCCGGTTGAGAAAAAGAGAAGCAGGAGGACCACGCTTACGATTTTGGGAAGCAGACGGAGTTTCGGCATCGAATTCATTCTAGAACAGTCCACAGTTAAAAGTCAAAAGTCTATAGAATTATTTACTTCTTAATGTTTTCACGCTGGTTCCGAGTATTTTTGATATCTCTATAAGTTCTTTCAGCAACTGATTGATTTTGTCCTTAGCACCTTTTCCCGTATCTCGGAGGAGGGCAAGCCAGAACTTTGATTCGTTTGCGGACTTTAAGCAGTGAGAGAGGAAGTTGGCGAAATCCTTTTTGGAACTTCCGGCAATCGCCTCGACATAGTTGGCACCGATGCTTGTGCCGCTGCGTAACAATTGATTCGTGGCGATTCGAGACAAAGGATCGTTTTTGGGAAGTGTTTCGGTGAATTTCACAAGATCGGTGATGAATCGGTAGATCCGACGCTTTAGCTCCTCACTAAAGGTTTTGTTGTCCACTTTTCTCCAATACTTTCAACTTTTGACTTTTCACTGACAACTGTTTTACCACAGCTCTGCGTTGCAGCGGGCATCGTAGTAGACATACGGGATGTCGTAGAGGAGGGGAGAGAGTTTGTTTAAGAGGTTTTCTTTGGCACAGTGGATGTAGCCAAGGTAGCGGAAGTAGATCTTGGCCATGCTCCCGGGAACGGTTCCCGGCGGGGCACCGGCCTCGGCGAAGTCATCGAAATAGGAATAGCCGATGAAGGATTCTCCCGGCCAATCGTAGATGGCTTTGCCGATTTCGGTGCGGAAGGGGGTAAAGATCGACTGGACTTGGTGGACGGTGTTTTCCCAGATGGAGCGAAGGTAGGGGGTGTAGGTAAGGACGTAGCCGGGGGTAAAGGCGATCTTGATGGGGACTAACATCTCCTCACAGCGGCCTTGCTCGGCTGCACCTGGCAAAGTAGTCCAGGAGCCGGAACCCGGCTCTCCGGCGATGCCGCCGGAGCAACGCTTGGTGATGTAGGGGGTTGGATAGCAGGCCCCGCTGTTACCCGTCGAGAGGGTGGACACCCAAGAGCCATTTTGACAAACGCCCCAGCCGTAGATGTCGCAATCGCGGCGGGCGTTTTGCACGCAGTACTCTCCGTCTGAGGGGCTCGAGGGCGACGATTGGCAGGCCGAGAGCCGGCAGTATCTGAACGGACAGCGGCGGATGGCGGAAGGCTCGGAGCCGTCGACATCCCCCGAGGCGCAGTAGGTGGTGTCGGTGACGCCGGAGAGGCACTCGTTGGCCTGACAGACAAAATCTTTGTACTCCTCATAATAGGGTTGGGGGACGATCTTGGGATTATCTGGATTTGATATGGCATGTCTGGCAATGAAGTTTAGGGAAGTATCCAGGGCGTAATCACCGGGCGAGTAGTAGGCTTGTCCCAGATTACAGAGGTCCCCGCGTACGCAGGCGTTGTAGAAATAGGAATAGGATGCATCAGACCACGGACCGGCAGGGCAAGCGGTTCCCAAGTACGGATCCGTTTCTTCCGCAACCATGGCTTCACGTACTCTTGAGGAGAGCATGGATTGGAGTGTGGTTGAAACGGCATTAAGGCGGGGGAGGTGGGGTAGGGAGACGGGTACGGCCAACGAGACTTCGCTCCTAATGCCAGTGACAAACCACTGGAGTGGTTCTGGATTGATTTGGACGAAACCTTTGGCGTCTTCACGGGTAAACATCGGAACGTTGGCCCAAAGTTTGCCGTAGAATGTTCGCTCCCAGGCATTGCGGGAGGCGTTATAGGCTCGAATGCAGGCGTCCTTCCGAGCGAGGTCCGCGATCATGCCGCAGGTATACGTTGGGGGGAAGTGCCCGATGAACTGGGTCATACGAACCGGTGTTCCCGTTCCCCAGCGAGTGACGTTACTCCCTGCATGGTAACCGACGATATAGTTGTGAATGGTACCGGCCCGGGCTCTACCAATATTTTGTTTCTTTAATTCATCCTGCTTCGAGAGGGGAGCGAGCTTTCGGAAGACCCCCAGCCTGTTCCAGAGAGCATACCATTCCGGCTTGTCGTCCGGTTCTGGTTCAACCAAACCTTCGTAATAGGCGCGGCCTTCAAGGTAGTCGGCGACGTGTTCCTGGGCACGGTTGAAGTAGGTGAGATCGCTGCCGTCGCGGTTGATCGAGACGAGGGGTAGTTCGTATTGATTGAGGTTGATGGAGTACCTTCCGCCGAAGGCACGGATGAAACAGGGATAGTCGTCATCGTACTCGGTTCCGGCGCAGTCCTCCCGGTTTTTCATGAATTGGGTATCTTTGGCGGCCCAAGGCCGCATGGCGCAGTAGGGTTTGTCGGTTTGCTCAATTGTACGGGCCGATTCCGGTCCGCAGATCTCTCCCGGATAAGGCCGGAGCGGGTGGGGTTCGGTGGGGTCGATGGCGCAACTGGTGACCGGTTGGGCGAAAGCCTGTTGAGGATTGGAGGAAAGCCAAAGGCCTCCGACTACTGCCATCACGAGAACGGCGCAAAGAAAAACTTTCCGCATGACGAGATCAGTGTAGCATAGGAATTAGGGGAGAGGGTAGGGGGTCTAGGGTAGAGAGCGAATAGCGAATAGCTAATAGCAGAGAGCAAAGGGCGAAGGGCGAATGGCAAATAGCTAATAGCATAGGGCTTAGAGCAAAGAGCGAAGGGAAGAGAACGGAGAACAAACGGAGAGAAGAGAGCGGAGAGCAGAGAGCCAATAGCAAATAGCTAATAGCAAATGGCATATGGCAGATAGCTGATAGCAAAAAAAACAGAGAGGGGCGGGTGAGGATAGGTTAGGAGGAAGGGAGGGTGAAGATAGTAACCTTAACGCCGGTGAATTGTTCGATGAAGAGAAGCACAAACCAAGCAAGGACAAGGAGCGCTACCCCTACGATGCCGTAGGTGAGGGTGCTTTTGGCTTGCTGCACGGCTTTGGGGTCTCCGCCTGAGGAAAGATACTGGATGCCTCCGAGGAGGAGCATGGCAAAGAGGGCGATTCCGGCCAGGGCTACCGATACTTTAATGATGTTTCCGACGATTGGTTCCAGATCGGCGAAGGTGTTCGGGGATCCGCCCGGCTTGACGAGAGCGGCATAGCTGTTGGGGGGATGGAAGACTGCGAACCACACTATCAGCGTTAGCAAAATGATAGCGAGGCATGGGAATTGTCTCTTTTTGACGATCTGTGGCAGGCAGTACTTCCTGGATGTGATTTTCCCCATACCTCACGCTTCGCTTGACGCGATATGTTTTCCTTCTCTGTTTGGCTTTTTACCGGACTTAATATCCGGTCGGAAGGGTGATCCCTTCGAGTACCGTGATGCCAAAGAAGAACTCGACCAATCGAATCACGGCGTAGGCCGCAGCAATGATCGCCATACCCACGAGGGCACTGGAGATTCTGTTCCTGGCAGCTTCGACATTGGCTTTATCTCCGCCTGAGGTTATCCACTGGATTCCTCCCCAGACCAAGAATCCAAACACGATGATGCCTGAAACCAGGAACGCGGCACCGATGGCACCAGCGATGAGCGAACCGACATCCGTAATTTGGAATCCTACGGGTCTGGTTACGGTGATTGCTCCTGATGGAGCGGCAAAGGCAACTCCGAATAGGTTAAGCATTGTCTTCACCCCCTCTCAAATGGTCGCCGTCTCTGAGATATCGTTGTTCGTCAAGACGGGTGGTTAGTAATCTTTTGGTCTATAGCCTATTATTGACTAAGCTTTCGGAACTGTCAATTCTTTATGTATTAGGATGGTTGTCTACCGCGTGATGATTACCCCCTGTAGCCCGAGGAAGTAGAGCACCAAGAGATAGATCGCCCAAGTAGCGGCAATGAGGACCAGACCGATTGCGGCATTGGTGATTTTTGAGCGTGCGTTTTCGACTTGGGCCTTATCTCCGCCGGAGGTTAACCAGCGAAAGGCTCCCCAGATGAAGTAGAGGAGAAAAAAGATCCCTGCAAACAAAAGCGCGGCGCCTAAGATACCCGTAATGAGGTCTCCGACGTCCGTGATGCGGAAGAACGTGCCGATGTCAAGCTCCGGAGCGATGTTGATAGTAACAGGGAGGATAGGCATTAGGGTATAGGGTTTAGGGTATAGATAACGAATGGCAAATAGCAAATGGCTGATGGCGACTGGGTCAATGGCATAGGTGTTAGGGACTGGGAATTGTGAATGAGAGGGATTCGAGGAACGGGATGTTCAGGAGCCTACCCAAGAGTTCGATGATGGCAACGGATGCTACCAGGAGAACCAAGCCGGTGGCGGCGGTGGTGATCTTTTCCCTCCCCGATTCGAATTTGGACTTGTCGCTCTCTGCGGTCATCCAGCGAAAGGCCCCCCAGAGGAAGTAGAGGACAAAGGCGATACCACCCATGACTACGCCGGCTTTCCAGATACTGGCGACCATTTTCGCGAGGACGGCTCCGGGATCACCAGTTGAGAATGTTGGGGCGGCGGGGTTGGTGATGTCGGCGTAGGCATGACTAGCGTAGGGCAGAGGGCTAAGGGCAAAGAGCAGGAAGCATATAGCATGTAGCGTACCCACCATTCGTTTCACGATTTTGCGTAGACTGCCTATTCGGCCGTTTCGCAAATCGGAAACTTCGGTGGGCAAGTAGCGTTTAGCGTATGGAGTAAGGGAAAGGCGTTTTGGTTTCATGATTTATGGCCTGATGCGGTTGATGAGCGCATTGAGTTTCAAGATGTCGACGCCAACCAAGGTGCCGACAATGCCGGTGATTGCCCAGGCAAGGACGATGATGATGATTCCTATCGCGGCGTTTGTCAGGTAGGATTGGGCCTTTTCCACTTTTTGCTTGTCTCCACTGGAGGTTAGCCAAGTAAAGGCGCCGAGAACAAAGTAGATGAGAAAGGCGATGCCGCCGATGACCGTTAGAAAACCAAGGACGGTTGAGAAAAACCTTTCGAGAGTTACGCCGGGTGTGCTGCCTCCGGTTTGGAAAATGCCTGTACCGGTGATCGGTTCAAAGGTGGCTGCAAAGGCTTTAGAAATCATGAATCATGAATTATGAATTAAGAATTATGAATTAAATTCATCCTCCTGGGCCGGTGATGGTGGGCCTAAGAATAGCGTCTGCAGACCCATAGAGCAGCAATCCAAGGAGGCCAGCGATGGCGAACGAAACGATGACGACAGCGAGACCAATTAACGATTGATAGATCTTTTGCCAGGAGCGTTGGATAGCTTCCGGATTTCCCGAGGCGCCGATGAAGCCGATGCCAGCCATCACAATATTGATAAAGGCATAAATCCCAGCAAAGATGGTGACGATGCGGATGATGTTTGAGAGGAGGAGGGTTGCGGAAAGGTATGATCCGTAGGCGGGGAGCGGGTTACCGATGTTGCCGATGAGTCCGATGATGCCCATAGCTTTCTTCTTGTATTCTAAAGCCCAGGATTTAAGAGATCAAGACCAGTTAGCACCTCAACGATTTGCACGATCCAATAGGCAGTTACTACCAGGACTAGTCCGGCAATCCCTGCGGTAATGGCATTCTTGCCACCTTCGACTTGTTTAGGATTTCCTGCGTTGGATATCATGGCTACTCCACCAGCGAGGAAGATGAGGAAGGAGATGACTCCGGCAGCAACGATTGAGAACCTTAAGAGGGGGGTGATGTAGTCGCCGAGTGTCCTACTTCCGGCAAGGGGATAAACAGAACCGATGTTGAGGGCGTGGGCAGGGGAAGGAGAAAGCGTATAGCGTATAGCAAATAACAAATAGCTAGTAGCAGACAGCAAACCCGCCATCCGTTTCGCGATTTTGTACAGACTGCCTGTTTGGCCGTTCCTCAAATCGGAAACCACGGCGGGCAAGTGGCGTAGAGACAACGAAGGGCGTGAGATTTGTGACCGTTTCATCTTATATTTCAGTGTAGCATAGGAATTAGGGTAGAGGGTAGGGGGTTTAGGGTAGAGCCCTTCGGCAGGCTCAGGACTATAGCCCTTCGACTCCGCTCAGGGTAAACGTCTCGGGTCTAAGGGGGAAGTGTTTGGAGTTTGAGTTTGAGGTAGAATACGAAGAAGTGTATGGATGTTGAGAAACAGGACGAGCGGAAGTTGGTACGGGCGCTTCTTCATGGCGAAGTGCGGGCGCTTGAAACGTTTTATCGACATTATGCTTTGCGCCTCGGTTCGTTTATCCGCCAGCGGGTCGTTTCGGCGCAAGATGCGGAAGAGATTCTCCAAGATAGTTTGCTTTCGGCGCTGGACTCCTTTGTCCTTTTTTCAGGAAAGTCGAGCCTATTTACCTGGCTGTGCGGGATCGCTCGGCATGAGATTTCTGATTACTACCGTAAGCGAACCATAAAGAGCGTGGTGTTTTCCCGTTTGCCGTTTGTTGAGGGATTTGTCAGCCGGGCGCTCGAGCCGGATGCGAAACTCATGCGGAAAGAGTACGAAAAGCGTGTTCGCCGGGCACTGGAGTTGATTTTGCCTCACTATCGGGAGATGCTAGAACTCAAGTACATGGATGGCTTGACGGTTGCGGAGATTGCCCGGAGGCTTGGAATGAGTTTTAAGGCTTGTGAATCGGCCCTGGTGCGGGCCCGTCGCGCATTTTCCCTGGCATATGAGGAGAGTTGAGGGACGCTCGGGGTGGCAGCGACATTTGTTCGATTGCATGACGGTTTAGCATAGCTGCTACTGGACTTTGATGAGCTTGCCAGGCCGCTTGCCTGGCCTATGCAATCTCCACAAATTTCGTTTCCTTCCCTCTTTTATATGAGAATGATTTCCAAAGAACTGCGACGTCGGCTTGTGGAAAACCGACGGCTGTATCGCGATGAATCTCCGTTCTCTGTGCTTGATACTCCTTGGGCAAGGTTTGTGGCGCCCTGGTTGGGGACCAACCCTTGGAAGGTGATGGTGCCGACTGCATTGATTCTGACGCTTGTACTCCGGCTCATTTTCGGACGCGAATTCTCGGAAGCAGTCTTGCGGGTGCTGGGAGGGTAGGGGAGAAAGCTCAAAACTCAAATGGCAAAACTCAAAGCCACAACTCAAAACTCAAAACTTTTTGCACTGTCTCAAGGGTTGGCGTTTGGGGTGTGGGTGGTGTATCACGGGGTGCGGCTATGTGTCGGTTTGGTTATCCATCCGTACCGGACGATGCGGGAGATCATGCGGGGTCTCTGGTTTGTGCCGCTTGTTTTCGTTCCTGCGGCACTTTTAATCTGGATTTTTGTGACTGGGAGAATAGCGGCATGGGTGGTTGATGTGCCCTCTGCCCTGCGTGACTGGATCGGGCTTTTTTATGCTACCCTTCTTTTGTCCTTGGGGCTGTGGCAGGCCTTGCTTCTGTACTTGGCGGTGCGGTTTTGGGCGGGATTGAAGAGATAGTTGATAGTTTAAAGTGAAAAGTTAAAAGTTTATTCTTCAAAGGGAAATTCTTCCATAGTCCTTACCTCATACTTCTTTCACTGCTGCGTTCAAAGGGGGTACCAGGGATTCGCGAGAACCTGTTCTCGATACGCTTCGCTCAAAGGGGATAGGGGGCGAAGGATTTGTTCCGTTTTGTGCGACTCACTTCGTGTGACGGTTGAACAGCGGGGGTACAAGACAATTGGGTCGGATCAGGTTCAAGTTGTTCTTCAGGCGTATAACCAAACGCGAAGCTGTGAACGGGCGAGTATGACTGACGGAGTCTTTTGTTCATCCGCGACAGTGAACAGGATCGTGAATGCGGCGGCTGAAGAAGGAGTACTGAACCCAGGCGTTAAACGGGAAAAAGGGAGACCGGCGATTGAGCGGGGCCATATTCTGGATTTGGTGGAAGCTTTTCCCATTGCGAGCGTTGGCCAGATCGCACGCCTTGCGGATGTTTCAGAGAACACGGTATACCGTGCCAAACGAGGCGAATGATTTTTTGGTTTATTGACGACTGACAGTATGTATGAATGTTGAATCTCCTGCTTCGGCTTGGAGACAGGGACCGTTTCGACTCAATCCCCAACCTCATCTTGAGCAATTGGCTCAGTATAACCCGACTCTTCCCTTAGCGCATGAGCGGTCTTCCGATGAGGTTCGCGAAGAGGTCCATCAAAGGTTGGCTGAAAATCAAGCGATTGCCATAGACGTTTCGCAAGACTTGATGGTTGAGCAAGAGGCAGGGTAACAGGCGGAGCTTGTCGTGTTATTTGAAATCTGGCCTCAGGGCCAGAGTTTTTCTGTTGGAGAGGGGAACCTATGCGCCATGAGATTCCGGGACAACCATATGGGACAATTTACAGCTTCACGACCGTGCATGAAGCTCCGAGCACCCATGAGGAGTTTGCGCCGTACGTCGAGGCGTTGATTGATGTTGAGCAGGGGAACGACAAGACCCGCCGACTGAGCATGCGGATGACTGATATTGATCCTGCTGAGGAAAGAAGGATTGGAGATCCGGTAGAGGTGGTGACTCGAATTTGGAAGAAGGATGGCAAAAGAGGATTGATCATGCATGGATACGCGGCGAGGGCGCCTATTGGATGGCAGAGAGCAGAGCCCGTTGGGGGAAGGACGGAGGAATAATGGAAAAACTTGTCGTGGTAAACGGAAGTGACCAGATTTTGGGGATGAAGGAGAAATTGGCCTGTCACCTGAGACCGGAAACACTCCACCGGGGGTTTGCCGCGTTTATCCTTGATGATACAAACCGCCTGCTCCTCAGCAAGCGGAGCCGGAAGAAACCGCTTTGGCCGCTCTCTTGGGATAACTCATGCAGCAGTCATCCGTATCTTGGGGAAAGTTACCGTGCTGCCGGAGAGCGGCGGATCGCATTTGAGCTTGGGTTTCGGGTACCGCTTCGGCATCTTTATAAATTTAAGTATCAAGCGGATTACAACGACAGGCTTGCGGAACATGAGGTGTGTGGCGTGTTGGTTGGGAGATATTCCGGAGCTGTCAAACCGAATCCGGAAGAAGTTTCCCAAATTCGGTGGGTGTCTTTGCCGAAGCTTATTGCGGAGATTGCCAAAGAGCCGTCCGTTTTCACCCCATGGCTCCGGATTGCTGTAGAGAAAATTCAGGCAGACAACACTTATCGGCAAGTCTTTGATGGGAAGAAAGGGGGGGAGCAGTATGTTTCGAGGAAGAGCAGAGGGTGATCCCTTTGATCGACCCATGAGCCGGGAAGAGCTTGATCGTGTGGCGGGGCAGGTGGCTTCTGGGTCAACCACTCCCACACCAGGGTTTTGGCAGCAACTGGGTTTTGAGGGCGATCCTCAACCGTCGATTAAGGAGGTTGCCAGCGAAACTCAGGGAGGGGAGAGTTAAGCGGGTGGTCTGTTCTGCGCCGGGGAAGCTGATTTTGACCGGAGAACACAGCGTGGTTTACGGAGAGCCAGCTCTCATTGGGGCGATTAGCCTTCGTACCAGAGTCTTGGCTCGGCGGCACCGGGATGCGACGATCTCCGTTTCTTCGTTGCAGCTTGGCGGTTGTCGTGAGGAGACGGCAGATTCGCTTCATCAATTTTTGGAGAAAGCAGAATTGGCTTTGAGAGATTTTGAGGAGCGGGGTGAGCTTCGACAGTTGGAGCGGTTACGACGGGACCCGTATGTTGTGGCGAAGATTGCTTTGGGAGAGGTGTTCGATGTGCTTGGGAAAGCTAGCGGAGGATTGCGGATTAGGATTGACTCGAAGTTGCCGGTTGGTTCAGGTCTGGGGTCTTCGGCAAGCGTGGCGTCTGCAGTGATTGGAACAATCGGACGATTGTATGATAGGCGATGGAACTTAGACCGTGTGAACGCTTTGGTGTATCAGACGGAAAAGATTATGCACGGAAGACCGAGTGGAGGGGATAATACGGCGGTTGTGTATGGGGGTATTTTACGGTTCAGGAAGATAGGAAGAAGATTTTCGTTCAGGCGGATCGGGCTGGCGAAGGGATTGTTGCCCAAGATCATTTTGGTTGACAGTGGGAGGCCTACTGAGACAACGGGGGAGATGGTGGAGGGAGTAAAAGTCAAAAGTCAAAAGTCAAAAGTCAAAAGTATCATCCGAAAGATGGGAAAGATTTCGAGAGCATTTATTCACGACTACCGCAATGGAGAATTCAGTGTTAACCTGATTCAGGACAACGAGCGGTTGCTGGAGGAATTGGGGGTCGTTGGTACTCGTGCGCGAGCTATGGTACGGGCGATAGAAAGATTAGGAGGGGTAGCGAAGATAAGCGGGGCGGGAGGGATTCGGGAGGGTTCTGGGATTTTGATTGCCTATCATCACAATGTCATAAAGCTGCGGAACTTTCTTGTAAAGAAGGGGTGGAAACCCTTTCCTGTTAGACTGGGGGTGGAGGGAATTCGATGCCAAGCGTAACGGCATCTGCTCCAGGGAAATTGATGCTTTTTGGCGAGCATGCGGTGGTATATGGCCATCCCTGTATCGTGACCGCGGTTTCCAAACGGATGCGGGTTCGCGTCGGTTTCAATGGGAAGGGCGCGATTGTTGTCCACGCTCCGCAAATGGGATTGGTCAATTATCACAAACGCATTACTGATTTAGGCAAACAAGAAGTTCCCAAACCGGTTCGATTTATTGAACTATTAGTGAAGAATTTCAGCCGAACCTATGGTCTTAAGCGCGGTTTGGACATTGTCACCGAGAGCGAGTTTTCTTCAGATTACGGGTTTGGTTCTTCGGCGGCGGTTTCGGCAGCACTGGCTTTTGGGATTACCGAGCTTCTTTCCATGAAGTTGACGAAAAAAGAGCTGTTCGACCTTTGTTATATGACCGTTTTGGACGCCCAAGGCGTGGGTTCGGGCTTCGATGTCGCGTCGGCAATTTACGGAGGGACGCTTTACTTCGTCGGAGGAGGAACGGTGGTACAGCGTATCCGCGCTCCCAAACTTTCCCTGATCGTCGGATACACGGGAGTTAAGGCTGATACCCCGACCTTGGTCCGACAGGTGGCCGAGCAACGCCGGCGCGACAGAAAGCGCGTTGATCAGCTGTTTCGAAAGATAGCCTGGGTTGTTCGTGCGGGGAGGATTGCCGTTGAGAAAGGGGACTTCGAAGCCTTGGGACGGCTGATGAATCACAATCAGACGCTATTGGCGGAATTGGGTGTGAGCAGTGAGGAGCTGGATCGGCTGATTCAGGCTTCGCGGAGGGCAGGGGCTTTGGGGGCAAAACTCTCCGGTGCCGGAGGCGGAGACTGCATGATTGCTTTGGTTGATTCGGCACATCGTAAGGCGGTTCTCAAAGCAGTTGCCGAGGCTGACGGACAGGTCCTGTCTGTTTCGGTTGGCGCGAAAGGCGTTGGGAATGGTATCTCATGATGAAGAAAACGGCAATCGCACCGGCTAATATTGCCCTCATCAAATACTGGGGTAAGCGAGACGCTTCACTTAATCTTCCCCTCAATAGCAGTTTTTCCATGAATCTTTCGGAGCTGTCTACGACGACGACCATTCAGTTTCGTCAATTAAAGAAAGACGAGATTTCCCTCGATGGTCACGACGCAACTACGGAGGATCGGGAACGAGTCGTCCGTCACCTTGATCGAATACGGAAGATTGCCGGAACGTCTTTTCGGGCCCGGGTTGTGAGCAGGAATACTTTCCCAACAGGCGTGGGTATTGCCTCTTCGGCGTCGGGGTTTGCAGCGCTGACGCTTGCGGCAACAAGAGCTCTCGGTCTGCGGCTTTCGGAGAAGCAACTTTCTCTCTTGGCAAGGAGAGGGTCGGGATCGGCGTGCCGCTCCGTCCCCGATGGATTCGTCGAATGGGTTGTCGGGAAGAGGGACGAGGATTCCTACGCTTTTTCCCTCCACCCGCCTGATTTTTGGGATATTCACGACGTGGTGGTGTTGGTGAGTCGGCGGATGAAGAAGGTGACATCGACGGAAGGCCATTCTTTGGCGCCGACGAGCCCGTTTTTTCAGGTGAGACTCCGCGATATTCCCCGCAGGCTGTCACTTCTTAAAAAAGCCCTCAAAGAAAAAGATTTCAGCACGTTTGGGAGAGTTGTTGAGGAAGAAGCGCTGAATATGCACGCTGTCATGATGACCAGCAGTCCGCCACTCTTGTATTGGGAGCCTGTTACGCTTAAGGTTATGCTTTTGGTCTTTCAGATGCGAGATGAGGGACTTCAAGCGTATGTTACGCTTGATGCCGGGCCGACGGTTCACGTGATTTGTCAAGCGAACGATGCGGAGCGTTTGGCTCGGAAGTTGCGGACGGTTGAGGGAGTGATCGCGGTTATCGATAACAAACCGGGAAAGGGAGCGAGGGTGGTAGAGGAGCACTTGTTCTAATTGTCCTATTGCCATATTGCTCTATTGTCTCTGGTCTCCAACAATATAACAATGAAACAATACAGCAATTTTCCTCGCCACGTGGCGATCATCATGGACGGGAACCGGAGATGGGCAAGGCAGCACAAACTTTCCGCCGTTTCCGGTCATGATTATGTTGTTGAGCGCGTCTTGGAGCCGTTGGTTGATCGGGCGATTGCGCTGGGTATCCCTTTTTTGACGTTTTGGGCGTTTTCGTCCGAGAATTGGGGCCGGAACCGAAGAGAAGTCCAAGGGATACTGAACATCTTTCGGAAGGGCTTACAGCGGAGTGCCAAGCGGCTGTTTGAGAAAGGGGTGAGACTCCGGATTTTGGGGGAAATTGACAAATTCCCTTCCGATATTTCCGTGGCGGCGAAGGGGTGGGTTGAGAAGAGCAAAAGCAACAGGCGAATCACGGTCAGCTTTGCACTGAATTATGGAGGAAGGGATGAATTGCTGAGAGCAATTAATAAATTGCTTCAGCAAGTTCAAAGTTCAAAGTTCAAAGTTCAAAGTTTAGATGAGGAGAGATTTTCTTCGTTTTTAGACACAGCGGGGATGCCGGACCCTGACCTTATCATCCGGACCGGAGGGGAACAGCGGCTGTCCGGGTTTATGCCGTGGCAAAGCATCTACAGCGAGCTCTATTTTCCCGAGACCCTGATGCCGGATTTTACCCCGGAAAATTTTGACAAAGCTTTGGTTGAATATCAGCGCAGGCAAAGAAGATTTGGGAGATGACAAAGCATTTTCTCAGTGCTTCATGGCCCCAATGTCTTAGTGTTCGGCTTCTATATCTTTCCAGTTGAGAATGCGAAGTCTTTTGACAGAAGAGAAATGCTTTGCATTGCTTGTGATCAAGATAAGGTTTTCTTCAAGGGCGGTAGCGGCGATCAGCGCATCCAAAAACTGCAGGTTGTGAGAGAGGAAAAATTTACTCAGGAGAGCAATTGCTTGGTTGCTTATTGATGTTGTGATTGGGAGAAGGTTGAGATCCCGAATAGCTTGCTTTACTGCTTGTTGTTCTCTCTTGTTTTCTGTTCCCTGGATGAGTTCAGCAACGGTAACGTGGGAAATCGATGGAAAAAATTTGAGAAGAAAAGAAGTTGCTTTATGGCTGCCGCGGAGGTGATCCACGAGAACCGTTGTATCAACCAGGTATTTTTCCATATCTGGTGCTCATTTTGTGGCGCAGGTTTGCCGCCCATTTGGAAGAATCTTGGATGTCAGTTCTGTGTTTCCAGGCACCAAAGCTTGCCTTCAGTCCAGTTCCGCTTTTTTTCTGCATAAACGATGCAGGGAGGGGGCTAAGGAGCGCTCTTGGCTTTCCGAACTTCGTGATCAGAAATTGCCTCTTGGCGATGGCGACCTCTTCCACTAAGCGGGATAGTTGGTTTCGGGTTTCTTTGATGGATATTGTTTGTTGTGTCATGATGCTACGGTACCACACCTCGATAATTATGTCAACATTGTCAACAATGTACATTTGTACATACTGTGAGATTGCGGAATACCGAGGCAGGAAGAGGAGGTTCGGAAGATAGGACAGAGGGCGTAGGGCGTAGAGCAAAGAGCAAAGGGTAGATCCCAGTGAGATAACTTTCATATCTCACGGGAGCCCGTGAAGTACGCGCAGCGTTACTTCACTGGGAGAGCAAATAGCAGAGAACAGGGGGGGGAGAGAAGTTTTCTCTAGGTGAAGTATCCAGGTACGCCCAAAAAAACTTCAATGATTTGTAAGATCCAGTAGGCGGCGAACACAAGAAAAAAGCCAATGAGGCCGACCGTCAGCCTGCTTTTCCCTTTCTCGATTGCGTCCGGATTGCCGGCGGAGGTCAGAAGCGTATACCCTGCGGAGACGATCATAGACAGAAGGATTAGGCCGGCTATGGCAAAAACATAGGGCATGAGGCTGTTTAGGATGGACCCGAGGCTTGAGAGATTCCCCGTTCCCGTGCCATATCCCGGCGGGTTGTTGACCGGACCGACTCCTGGAATAGTGAAGTAGAGCATCATTTTCAGTTACCGTTGCGATCCAATTCGCCCCTGAATTAGAAAAGACCGAGAATATCTACCCCGATTAATTCAAGCAGAAACGTTGAGAAGATCATCATCAGGAGGCCGACGATGGCTCCGGTAAACACTTCCTTGCCGCGATTGACCGCCTCTGGGTTGCCTCGGGAAGTCAGCACGAAGCCGGCACCGATAATCATCATGAGGAAGGCGATGCCTCCGCCAAGGCCGAGGAGGATTCTTACCGCTGCCATAAGGAATTGACTGGGATTTGTCGGAATACAGCCGAGGGCCGTATCGAGGACCTGATCACGGGAGGCCCCACACTTTTCCGGGTAGAACGCGTATATCTGGTTTGATGTGTGTAGGAGTATCGAGATGATAAACAGCGGGAGGGTGATCAGGACAGCAGCTTTTCTCATTTTGTTTTAAGTGTAGCAGAGTGAAGTAATGGATGGCAAATGGCGGATAGCAGGGGATAGGGTTTAGGGTAAAGAGCAGAGAGCGGAGAGCAGATCCCAGTGAGATAACTTTCATATCTCACGGGATCCCGTGAAGTACGCGCAGCGTTACTTCACTGGGAGAGCAAATGGCAGAGAGCAGACTTGGTATCGGGGTATAATGGGAAAGATGGGAAGGCGAGTGCAAAGTGCAAAGTGCAAAGTGCAAAGTGTTTTCAGAAGAAATACAGTCTTTCTTCTCTTGATGTTTCTTGGTATTTCCCTTTTGTTATCACTCTTTGCTTCTGTGACTTCTGTAAGTGCGGATGAACTGATGGATATCCAAAAGCAGATTGAGGATCTTTCGCGGGCACGGGAGCTTTCGGTTGCAGCCACCACTCCATTGGAGGCGGAGGTTAAAAAACTTGACGTGAAGATTTCCGGGATTGAGAAACAACTGAAAACTGCGGCGCAAAAGATTGATGAGCTTGGGGACAGCATCGTCCAAAGGGAGGAGGATCTTTCCATTCAGTATGCCCTGTTGTCGGCCCGGATTCGGAGCTACTACAAACGGAGTAAATATTATTCTCCCCTGTTGGTTTTTTTCTCTTCGACGAATGCCTCCGAGATTGCCCGGAACATTTCTTACCAAGCAGCTGCGGCAGATGAGGATAAGCGCATCATTGTTACCGTGACCGAAGATTTGATTCAACTGGAGGAAGATAAGAAACGGGTTGAGGAGGACCGGAAGCGGTTGGCTGTCCTTTCGGCGCAGCTTGACCGGGAGGCGGCATTTTTCCGCAAAGAAATCAAAGGGGCTAAGGAATACCAATCGCAACTATCGTCGAAGATTGCGGCTCTCACCGCACGGCAACAGGAGATTCTGACCGAGAAGTCCGGTACCTTTCAGACGACCGTGGGAGAGGTTCCGCTGGCTGATGATCCGGCGAGCCGGCCCGACTACAATCCCGGGTTTTCTCCCGCTTTTGCTGCCTTCTCCTTTGGAGCTCCCCATTTCAAAGGCTTGAGCCAGTACGGGGCGCTTGGGAGGGCGAAGAGCGGACAGGGGTATCGACAGATCCTTGAGGCGTATTATGGGAATGTAGAGGTTCGGAAGGAGGGGATGCCTTCGGAGATCAATACGAGCGTCGGACGGTTGGCGTTTGAAGGGCGATACCTGCGGGGGATTGCTGAAATGCCAGCCAAGTGGGCCGATGAGGGCGGCTATGAGGCGCTGAAGGCGCAGGCCGTCGCGGCACGAAGCTACGCTTTGGCGTATGTTGGGTGGAGGATGGGAAACCGGAATGCCAACGGCACGATCTGTGTGACCGAACAATGCCAGGTGTACACCAATGCCAAGGCGGATAATCCGGGACGGTGGGCAGATGCGGTGCGGGAGACCGAGGGGGAGATTTTGGTCAGCCGCTTGAGTTCGGAAGTGGTGAATACGTGGTACGCCTCAACATCCGGCGGATACCAGGAGTCGTACACTTCTTTGGGTCATGCGACCCCGGCATTTTGGGATACGTCGAGCGGACGGAGCGGATGGACCAGTCAAGCATATGAAAAGACCGCAGATAGCCCCTGGTTCTATAAAGGCTGGTACCGGTCGCGTTCGGGGGATTCCTGCGGCAGGAGCCATCCCTGGCTTACGAGCGAGGAGATGGCGGATGTTCTCAACGCGTGGGTGGTTTTGATTAAGCATGGGCAGAGTGACGATCGAGTTACCCCCCAAGGTTCTTGCTGGGGCGGGAGTCCGTACTCCATATCGGAACTGCGGAGTCGGGCAGCTTCGTTGAGCGTCGGGTACTCCGCTGTTTCCGGAGCCTCCGTGGTGTACAGTGACAGCGGGGTGACCGCAACTGTTTCGTTTCAGACCAATACGGGCGATGTTACGATATCGGGAAGCGATTTTAAGAAGGCATTCAACCTGCGGGCGCCGGGACGGATTTCGTTAAAGAGTGGGCTGTTTAATGTCGAGAGGAAATAGGTCATTAAGTTAAAAGTTAAAAGTTTAAAATTAAAAGTTACAGTTTTAAGTTTCAAGTTGTTTGTTTATAACTTTTGACTTTTTACTTTTAACTTTTCACTTTACATTTTCAACTTACAACTTGCTTGAGGGTTGGGTAGAATATCCATAGGGGGCTAATGGAACAGCGACTGGAGTTACACCCGAATAGAGAGGAAGAACATCATCTGCCGATGCCGGAAAGCGTTGCGAACGAAAAACCGACCGGTAATCCGCTTTCGGCTTACATGATAAAACCGAAGATCCATTTTGAAACCCAGGATAGAGAAGAGAAGGTTGTTCTCCTTCTTCGGCGGCATGTGATTACCAATTTCCGGTGGATTCTTTTGGTCGCTTTTCTTTCCGCGGTTCCGGCCTTTTTTGAGTTCTTTCCGCTGTTTGGTTCGTTACCGGAACGTTTTCAGATGATCGTCGTTGCCATGTGGTACCTATTCAACGTTGCTTACATCTTTGAGCATTTTCTTTCCTGGTACTACAACGTCTACATTATTACGGATGAGCGGATTATTGATGTTGACTTTTATTCCCTCATCTATAAGAAGGTTTCTGAAACCAAGATTGATAACATCCAGGATGTGACGTTTGTGACCGGGGGGGCGCTTAGGACGTTGTTTGACTACGGAACCGTCTATATCCAAACCGCCGGCGAAATGCGCGAATTTGATTTTGAAGAAGTGCCCCATCCGGATCGGGTGGCGAAGGTTTTAAACGAGCTCATTTTAGAGGAGGAACAGGAGCGGCTTGAGGGAAGAGTGAGGTAGGAATAAGGAGTAAGGAGGAGGGTTTTCTTATGCCGGGCGTTGAGCTTCCAGCGGTGATTGAAGGCGGCGTTTGGGGGATTGCCAAGCTGTTTGTCCTGCTTGGCCTGCTTCTCTATTTAGCATTTGCCGTGGTTGTGATTCGGGAAGTCAAGCTCATGACCCGAACCGTTGCGGGAAAGCTTGATTCGATGATCCATCTTGTCGCTTGGGCCCATTTTGCGTTATCGGTTGGTTTGTTCCTTCTGGCACTACTCGCTCTTTAACCAGAAGCAGGGCAGTTTTTTATCCGATGGAGAACTTTCGATTCTTGCTATCTGTCTCTAAACTTGTTGGGGCGGCAAGTGATCGGTCGTGGTCGCAGATTCACACGTTTATCCCGTCCGACAAAAAGATCTTACGGCGTGGAGCGCTCCTTGCTGCGATTCATCTTAAGGCCCTCGATTCCACCGAAGAGGGGGTTTTGGATCTTCCCTCATTTGGCAAAGAGATCATTCAGCGGCTTCACGAACATTACTTTGGCGCTTCTGAGGACTCGGTTTCCCCGCTTGAACTTCTTACTAAAAGCGTTGAGGCCGTCAGTTCGGAATTCTCACAGGTCGCGGTTGAGGTTGTGGCCGGAGTCATCTTGCCCGTTGAACTTTCCGCCCACTTGGGAGTTTTATACCTGGCTATCCATGGTCAGGGTTCTGTGGTTTTGATGCGAGGGGGCCGGCTCTACCGTATCCTCCTTGGTTCTTCTGACCAGCCACAGCATGTCATAACCGCCAGCGGTTTTGTCCAAGATGGTGATCTGCTCGTTTTCGGTTCTTCGGATTTCTTCAGGCTTCTCCCCCATTCTGCGCTCCAGAATGCCCTCCGTTCCCTGGATCCGGTTGAAGCAAGTTCGATCCTTGCCCCTTTAGTCCATGGTGGCGAGGAGAACAGCGGAGTAGCGGCGGTGCTTTGCTTGGTTCAGAAGGCTCCCCTTTCTGCCACTCCTTTGCAGACTGCGGAAGAACCCCAGGAAGATCTGGAGGGTCAGCCTGAACCGATCCAGAAGGGTCGTGAAGGCGGCAGGCGGTTGTCTCGCCTTCGCGTCTTTCTTGATCTTTCCCGTCGTTTTCCCAATTGGCTCCGCCGCGGGGCGGCAGATTCGATCCTTGGCCTTCATCTGCCTCACGAAGACATTGTTGTTAAGGCTGAAGCGGGAAAGCGAAGGAGCCTTATGTTTTCCATCGCCATCGTTGTCCTCCTCCTTCTTGGGGTGAGCGTTGTTTTTGGTTGGAGGCGGCGCGTGGCTCTGGAGCAAGAAAAGGCGTTTGCCGCGGTTTGGGAAGTGGCTGACCATCAATACCAGGAAGCGTTGGGCCTGGTTGATTTAAACCCCCTTCGTTCGCGGGCACTTCTCATGCAAGCTGAACACGACCTTTCGGATGCACTTTCTTCTCCTAAACCCTTTTCAAAATCCCAGCGAGAGCGACTCACCACACTTCTTTCGGAGCTGTCTTCGGTCCTTGAGCGGGTTTCGGGTGAATATCGGACCGGGGAAGCACCGGTCTTTATGGATCTGGCTTTGGTTCGACCGAATACCTTTGGCGAATCCCTCGCCCTCCATGGCGATTCCTTGGTTGTGCTCGATCGCACAAGCGGCGTCTTGATTCGGATCGGGATTTCCAACAAATCCGCCGAGCCTGTGGGGGGTGGTTCTCTCCTGTCTCAAGCTTTGCTTACCGGGGTGTACTCCGGAAGAGGGTTTGTTTTAGCAAGAGCAGGCGTGGTTGAGGTGTCGCTGTCAGGCAAAACCTCGGCGGTTGTGATCCAGTCCGATCCGGAATGGGGAGACATCATTGACCTGTCCGTGTTTGGCGGTAACCTCTATTTGCTTGACCGGGGCACCTCGGAAATCTTTCGATACCCGGGAACTGAAGGTGGATTTGGACCACGGACCAGATGGTTGGGGGAGAGTGTTTTGCCCGATCTTGCCGATAGCTCATCCTTTGCCATCGATGGTGATATTTGGATCTTGAAACCTCAGACTATTCTCCGTTTTACAAGAGGTGTCCTCAATCCATTTTCCATAACCGGTATGGATGTTGGGTTTTCACAGCCTTCAATCTTGTACACCACCGATGAAAGCGAGCGCCTCTATGTACTTGATCGAGGGAATCAGCGGGTTGTGGTTTTGGATAAGAACGGAGAGTACCGATCGCAGTACATTTGGGATGGTCTCCAGGGAGTTTCCGATATGGTGGTGACAGAGACAGAGGGGAAGATACTCCTGTTGTCGGGGTCGATGATCTATGAGATTCCGCTTAGGAAGTGACCCTGAAATTTGACTTTAGAATTTTAGATTTCGATCATGGATATTGTGAATCGGCGGGCGCGGTACCTCTATCACCTGACTGCCGAACTTGAGGCAGGCATTGTGCTGACTGGGGCTGAGGTGAAAAGTGTCCGGCAAGGTCGCGGATCGCTTGAGGAGGCATTTGCACGGATTCGGGATGGGGAGGTGTGGTTGTATAACTTTTTGATCCCCGCTTACCAACATGCGGATATCCGCGGCTACGATCCTACCCGAGCAAGAAAGCTTCTTTTACATAAGAGAGAAACGCTTCGCCTTTTCCACACAATTGAGGGGAAGCATTTGACGCTTGTCCCCCTGGCGTGCTATACTACAGGACGTTTTGTCAAGATCAGGCTCGGCATTGGGAGGGGGAAGAAGGTATACGAGAAGCGGGAGGAAAGGAAACGGGCTGATTTGGAGCGAGAGGTGGCGAGGGAGTTTAAGCAGAAGCTGCATTAGAATCAAGTTTAAAGTTCAAAGTTAAAAGTTCAAAGTTGCAGTTTAAAATTTAAAGTTTCACATCGTTCATAACTTTTCATTTTTCATTTTGAATTTTTCATTTTACTTGGGGATGTATTGATTCGACCCCACACAGTTTTTCGAAGCGCGGCAGACTGCTTATTCAGCCGTTTCCGCTTTCGGAAAACTGGCGGGGCGAGAGGAAGACTTTGGAATCTAGACTGATCTATAGAGGCTTACAACTTTGATATTTTGGGGATGTATTGATTCGACGTGACGAGCTCTTTGACATCTGCAAGCTCCCGTTGATTCATCGGGGCTAAACAGAATCAAAACAATAACTGTCAACAACCTTGTTGCCAGAGCAAATGCCTTCCTTCGGGGAGCGTTTGCCCCAGCAGCGGCCCCTGCATACGCAGTAGCCTAAGCCGGCATCCATCTTTGTGTTTCTCTCGGTGGACCAGGGTGGGTGTAAACAAAGCCGAGATGCAGCAGTAACTTTCTAAGACGGGTTACTGCGAAGCTTTTGTCTTAACCCTTGCTCTTTTTGGTTGGTGGTTGACTTGAGTGAGGTTTTTCAATCACCTACGCTTGTAGATGATGTTAAATTGCCGTTGCGGACGCCGAGTCATTCTCGGCCATCTCCACCTCGCAAAGAACGCTAGCCCTCGCTCATGGCGAGGGCTTTTGCGTTCCGCGAGGTGAAAGCCCCGCTGGAGTGCAAAACGAAAGCGCCGCACTCCATTTGCGGGGCACCCTCTGCAAAAACAAGTGAACTAGTGTCTTTGTGCGGGATTTTTCATGACCGCGGTTTAGCCTCGCTGGAGTGCAATGCGCACGCGCCGCACTCCATTTGCGAGGCACCCCAGCTCTTTTTGCTAGACTTGACCTATGTACTTTGTCTACGTTCTCCTTTCCCATAAGGATTCTCGGTACTACATCGGATTTACCGAACGCCTAGAGATACGCATTGCACAGCATATGATGGGTAAAGTGATGGCTACCAGAAATAGATTGCCTCTCCAGCTTATCTATTACGAAGCCTATGTAGATAGAAGGGATGCCAAGGGACGAGAGAAATTTTTAAAAGGTGGAGCAGGACATATATATATACGCAAACAGCTAGCCCATTTTTTACATGTCTCTTCTTGATCTTGTTTTTCCAAAAACATGCGTTCGCTGTGGCAGAATCGGGGAGTATTTCTGTCCGGAGTGCATTGGGCTTCTGCCTCCGGCGGCAGCAATATGTCCTCTCTGCCAGGAAGGGTCGATCGGGGGCGTTACCCATGCCCGGTGCCAACGAACGTTCGGGCTTGACGGATTGGTGAGTATTTATTCATACAACGATGGTATCAGAGAGGCAGTAAAGCGGTTGAAGTACCGGTTCGTCCGGGGGATGGCTAAGGCGTTTGTGGAAGCCGTGATGGAACGGATTGATCCTCTTATGGTTTCCTTTTTCAGGCGGAAGCGCTTCGTCGTTTGCCCTGTACCGCTTTCTTCTTCGCGCGAGCGGTGGAGGGGGTTCAATCAGGCAGCACTTCTGGGTGAGATCCTTGCCCAACACATGGATCTTCCGCTTGTTCGTGTTCTTAAGCGAGTGAAGGACACCGGGGCGTTGGCTGATCTCAAGGTTCGCATGACCGCTGGTGAACGTCAAATGTTTGTTAAACGATACCGTTCGACTACACAGCAAGCGATGGCCGAGCGACGCTTTTTGGCCGAGAAGAAGGTTGCCATGCGAAGAGGGCAGATGAAGGGAGCGTTCGAAATAAGTGAAAAGTTAAAAGTTAAAAGTGCAAAGTTTCTTTTGGTGGATGATGTGTGGACGAGTGGGGCAACGATTGCAGAGTGTACGAAGGTTCTCAAACGGCACGGTGCTTCAGCGGTTTGGGGATTTACTTTTGCCAGGAGTGGCAGGGCGTTTTGATATAATTCTTCTGGGAAAGTGCCTGAACTTTTTTCGGATGAATGGAGGGTTGGCAGAATGGCAATGCGCCGGTTTCGAAAACCGGTGGGCGTAAGCCCTTAGAGGTTCGAGTCCTCTACCCTCCGCCTTCGCCCGACGTAGCTTTACGCGAAGTCAGGATTCGCTTCAAGTCTGTATGCTTATTGTCAGTGTGATAAATTCAGATGGGTCTGGCTTCGGCGGACGAAGTCCGCTCGGTAATTCGATAAGGAGAGCAATAGATCATGCATTACGTTTATGTATTATCATGCTCTGATGGTAAACCTTATATAGGGTGCACAGATAATCTTAAAGATAGAATTGCTAGGCATAGAAAAGGTCAGATTCCCGCAACTCAAGCTCGGTTACCAATTCAATTAGTTTCCTATTTTGCTTTTTCGAACAAATATGCGGCTTTTAACTTTGAAAAATATCTAAAGTCTGGCTCAGGACGAGCCTTCATCAAGAAACATAAATTAGTAGAATAATTTTTCCTGATATAATGGAGCTCACCAGGAGGAGTCGCCTAGTGGCCGATGGCAGAGGTTTGCTAAACCTCGACCCGAAAGGGTCACGTGGGTTCGAATCCCACCTCCTCCGCCCTTCGGCAAGCTCAGGACGTCGGTTCTGGGATTGTCAAAGTTGAATGAGTTGGTGGGATGAGAAGTTCATACTGAGCGAACGAAGTGAGTCGAATGTAAATCCCACCTCCTCCGCAGCGTATAAAAACATTCTTGAGTCTGAAATCTTGGGATTGGCAGAAAGACGCGAGTTCGTATATTATTGAGATGAAGGAGGGTTGATGCCTACTAAAGAGAAAGCCAAGGTTTCTGCAAAACAGCCTGCTCAAGTAAGTCGGGAGGCTAAAACGGCCGCGGGAGAACAGGTGACTCCATTCCCTACAGGAGAGGTAGGGGAGGAGAGGATCTTTTACCGCTGGAAGGCGCCTGTTCGGCCCTTTAAAAAGCGAGATCGGGAGTACTACACAACGATTGCCGCGATTGCATTTTTGATCATCATCATCCTTGGGTTTTTGCGGGAGTTTTTGCTGATTGCGGTGGTGGTGGCGTTTGCCTTCGTTTCCTATGTACTCGCGGCCGTGAAGCCTGAAGAGACGGAACATCAATTGACGAGCCGGGGCATCCGTACTGCGAATAAGCTTTACCGCTGGAGTGATCTCAGGCGCTATTGGTTTTCTGAGAAGTACGGTCAAGCGATGGTGATGATCCAGACTGTGGTGCTTTTTCCAGGACAGCTGTTGATGCTTCTTTCCGGCACCGATAAGGAAAAAGTCCGGAAGATTTTGAATGAGCGTCTGCCCTACGAGCAGCCGGAACAGACATTTTTGGATAAAAGCGCTGATTGGCTCTCCAAAAAGGTTCCGCTTGAAAAGGAATCCACCTCATCGGCAGGTAAGTCTGCTTCATAACCCGCACACTCGCAGGTAAAATAGGGGTTTGTCTGCTCGCTTTTGGCCCTCATAGTTAAACGGATAGAACAAGGGTTTGCGGAACCCTAGATGGAGGTTCGATTCCTCCTGAGGGCACCTCTTCACTGGTTGGCGATACGTCGCAGTTTCATCTGAATGTGAAGCTTCAATTTTTTTCGTGATATACTATTTTAGCCTGGTGGGGTGCTCCTGCACTACGTGAGCAAGTGTGGGATAAACTCCGCGGCCAGGAGGGTTGGCAGAATGGCAATGCGCCGGTCTTGAAAACCGGTGGGCGTAAGCCCTTAGAGGTTCGAATCCTCTACCCTCCGCAGCGCGCCTGTAGCTCAGGGGATAGAGCGACTGCCTCCGAAGCAGTAGGTCAGAGGTTCAAATCCTCTCAGGCGCACCATGGCAAGTTTAAAGTTCAAAATGAAAAGTTCAGAATTACAGACGAGGCGGGAATTTTCTGCCGGTGGAGTAGTTTTTAAAAGGTCAAACATCAAACATCAAACATCAAACATTCTGTGGCTTATCGGGAAGCACAGCGGATACCATAAGTGGGTGTTGCCGAAGGGGCTTGTTGAAAAGGGAGAACATGGGTGGGAGACGGCTCTTCGGGAAGTTGAAGAGGAGATGGGAGTAAAAGCCAAGCTTATTTCCGAGAGGCCTATCCATCGGGTGGCGTACGTGTACTGGGCGGACTTTAAACAAATGAAAAGTTTAAAGTTAAAAGTTAAAAATGAAATACCGAATTACAAGCAGAGTGATGAGGTCACATCACGACGACGTGTTGCACGCTATCAGGAAGATGGGGGAGGGAAAACGAGGGTATTTAAGGTCGTTTCCTTTTACCTTATGGAGTATGGGAGCGGGGATCCCGACAAACATGATTGGGAGATGGAGGAGGCCGAATGGTTGCCCTATGACGAGGCGGTTGAACGGTTGGCGTTTGAGGGGGAGCGGGAGGCCCTCATGAAAGCAAATGATAGAATAATTAAATGGCTAATGGCTAATGGCTAATGGCTAATGGCTAATGGCTAGGATGGTGAGGTGCGAGAGTGGTTTAATCGACGCGCTTGGAGAGCGCGCATGGCCGCAAGGTCATCGAGGGTTCGAATCCCTCCCTCACCGCCGTCTTTCGCCAAGGCTTCAGAACGGCAAGCCATAAAAATGTTTTTCCTTCATCGTTTTATGAAACAAAAAGGATTTATTCATATTCTCGTCATTATCGGAATAGCCGTTATCGCCGGACTAGCTGGATATTTTGTTTTGAGCCAACGAACGACGCCCTCGCCAGCGCGAACACTTCCCCCAACACTGCCACCATCAACCTCTGTGACACCAACACAAACACCGATAACTGACTCGGAATCTAGCAGAGTTATGGTTTCGTTGGGGGAGGAGTTCACTTTGAAAAAAGGCGAAACCGCCCGAGTAAAAGATTTGAATGTTTTTTTAAAAGTCAAGGATTTCATCTATTCTCCATGTCCGAGAGGTGCTCAATGTCTATGGAGCGGACTTGCTGTTGTTTATGAACTTACCGTTGACGGCATAGTTTACGGCAGTTCCCTTGACAATCCGCCCCGCGATGCTCCATACGATGTCCTGGTTAAGAAGACCGATTACAAAACGTACGCCACTTTCGTTATTAACAAACCAGAAGTCAGCCTCTGAGCTATTTAAAAAAATACACTGCTATCATTCACCACCGAATCATGAAACCAGTAGAAGTTTGTATTAACGCTGCTCTTGAAGGAGGTAAAGCAGCCGCAGGCGTGCTTGAAGCAAAAACCAACACAAAACGTGACCGAGATGTCGGACACCATGCAATTGTCGGTGTCGCTGATTACACTTCGCAATTTGAAATTCTGAAGACCCTGAGGCGTTTAGATCCAGAGGCATGGTATATCACCGAGGAAAACGTCCAAGATTCCAAATTTCGGAAATTCTATGTTAAGAGCGTATCTCATCTTTTAGCCCAAAGAGTATATATTATCGATGAATTAGACGGCTCTTCAAGCCATAGTATCGGTCACTATGAATGGTCTGTCTCTGTGGGTTATGTAGAGCGGTTACGACACACTGCTGGCGCTATATACGCCCCGAGTGTTTGGGGTGGTGCGCTTTTTTCGGCAGAACTTGGAAAAGGAGCATGGTCGCAACTCGGGAGTGATAAGCCGAGCAGAATCAAAATCGGCAAACGAAGCTTGCCTCAGGCATATATCCTATTTGGCCCAGACAATTTTATGCCTCAGTACCCGTTGCATAATAAACTTACGCTAAAAGTTGCCGACAAAGCTCGGACGATTAATATTTGCGGGTCCTGTGCGTTAGGGTTAGGTATGGTTGCCGCGGGAAAAGCGGATGCTCTCATCCAACCCTTACAGAATGTTTGGGATTGGACAGCGGGGAAGCTTATCTTGGAAGAAGCCGGCGGTTCTATATCATTTTATGAAATGCAACGCGGGAAAGTGATCCCGATTGAACACTTGAAATCAGAGCACTATGAACCGAAGGAGAGGACACTTGGGTTTATCGCAGGAAATGGAGCTCTTGTGAGGGAGCTAATGAAACAGCTTCTTGCCTTACAATAGTCTTTACCATGGTTTGACTGAGATACCTCAGTTGATCCATCCCTGTTATGAAAAAATGCTTTTTGGGTCTAACTTGCTCCAGTACTGAAATTAGTCAATGAAAGGTAAAGCTTCTGGTAACGATACAATTAATTATGCAAGGAAAGGGATATTCTTTATGGTTAAAACCCTCTGGGGAAATATATGAACAGTTCTCCAAACTTATTGAGCAATTGGCTCAAGAGCACTCTGCTCCAATCTTTCATCCCCATGTGACATTATTGAGTGAAATACTACGAGATGAAGAAGAAATCATGCGGAAAACTCAAGAACTAACAATGAGACATCAACCGTTCCCAGTAACACTGGGTGCAGTTGACTATCAAGATTACTCATTCAGAGCACTATTCGTAAGAGCAGACAAAACACGACCTTTGCTTGATCTCCATAATGACTCAAAGGAATTGTTCGATATGCAAGGCATCCCGCCTTATATGCCTCATTTGAGCCTGTTGTACGGTAATTTTGCTCGGGGTATCAAAGACAAAATCGTTCAAGAAATTGGCAGCGTCTTTACAACACAATTTGAAGTATCAAGTGTTCATTTGTTTAAAACCTATGGAGCAGTCGATATTTGGTACAGGGTAAAGGAATTTCCACTCGGTAAGACTTACTAATAGCCAAGAGTTCCACAAGTCCAACTTTAAAAATCTATGTTTAAAAATCCAATTGTCAAAAATATTTTATCGGCCGTCGCTGTCGCGGTATTCGGTTTTATCCTGTTAAACCTGACTTTCCTGTTTGATTTTCTGATCCAATCTTTGGTGGTGCGATTGATTGAACTTTTTACATCTGTTGATTTCGAAACGATCGATTTTCAGACGAGTTTTCAATGGCTTCCGCCTGCTATGCATGGCTTATTTGTGGTTATTATTGGTGTTATCTCCTGGCTTGTTTTTCGGTCAAGACGCGGCACGCTTTATAAAGCTATTTATATGACCGTGCCGTTGGCATTGGTTTTTGTAACACTGGGAATATTTTTGTACCGCTGGCCGATCGTCGCTTATTCGATCGGCGGTATGCTCGGTATAGGCATTTTGTCCTTTTTTTACCGCACCAAACAACCATGGCTTTACTATTACACTTTTATTTTAATCAGCCTCGCCATGTTGCTTGTCGGTCTCTTGGGGGTAGAAATCTAGGGATTTATAGAAACAGCCAGCTCTCCTTTGCATATCGATTTGGAAGAGCAAGGAAACCACAGCAATGGACATTCATTCCAAAAACGTCATCAAGGCAGTCGCTGTCGGTCTTTTGGCGATGGGGTTTCTTTTCACTTTCTACTTGGTCGTGGTTTCGATTCTTTCGGGATGGGATTTCGCCCTGTCACAATTGGTTCGATTCCGGTATTTTATTCTGGCCTTGGCCGCGGGTTTTGGGATTCAAGCCGGACTCTATATGTATTTGAGAAACGCCATCCATCGGCCCGATCCGTCGGGGAAAGTCCTTGCAGTTTCAGGGACAACTTCGACTGTTTCGATGATTTCTTGTTGTGCCCATTATCTTGTCAATATCCTGCCGATTATTGGAGCGACGGGGATTATCGGCCTTGTCGGCCAATATCAAGTTGAACTGTTTTGGGTTGGTTTAGTCGTATCGTCGATTGGCATTTTATATACCACTCGGAGAGTCGTTCAATTCCATCAACAATGAAGAAGATCTATCTTTTCGCGTTCATCGCTGTTCTCATCCTCGTTTCTATCTTGGGATTTTTAACCCTTGGCCGGTCTCAGCGAGACCGGGAACAAGAAGTCTTGCTTGGCGGAGAATCCACACCTTCCCAGTCCTTGGCTTTGGAGTCTCAGACGAACAGCGAAGGGGCGGTGACGATAACCGTCACCCCCAAGAATCTGTCCGATGGTACCTGGGATTTTGAGATTGCCCTTGATACCCATTCCGAGGAGCTGTCTGTTGATTTGGCTGCAGTAGCTATCCTGGTTGATGACCAAGGAAAGGAATATTCAGCTCTCGCATGGGAGGGTGATCCTCCGGGCGGGCACCACCGAGCAGGGGTGTTGAGTTTTGCTCCGATTACCACTCAGCCGAGATCCGTCATGCTCATCATCCGCCAGCTGGGAGGGGTTCAAGAGCGAAGCTTCGTGTGGTAGGCATGCGCTCTGGCTGGTGTCTTCCTGATTGCATTCTCCCTTGGTTTAAGGCTCATGTTACTATGGGTAGTGATGGTTCGTATTATTTCCTTCTTTTGGATCGGGCTTTTCGTTGTTATCGGCTCTGTTTTTTGGGCTCGGGGAGTAATATTCTTGGATCCGGATTTCGGCTGGCACCTTAAAACGGGGGAGCTCATCCTTCGTGAGGGAATTCCCAAGAGCGATCCGTTTTCCTACACCATGCCGAGCTACCCTTTTGTCGATCAGACTTGGTTGATTGATGTGGTGATGGCACGGCTGTATCCGGCGATAGGCGCGATTGGTTTGGCTGGCTTCTATGCTGTTTTTCTGACGTTGACTTTGGCGATTGGTGTGTTTGGTTCTGTTTCTCGGTTGAAACGGATAACGGTTGAGCGGTCTTTAGGATTGGCGGCGCTGTTGCTTTTGGCTGCTGCAACGCTTTTGTACTACTCGCGCGTTCATTCTCAGGCAATGACGTGGTTTTTCTTTTCAGTGTTGTTATGGACTATTCATTCTCCCGAACGCCGGAAGCGGTACCGTTATTTCATCCCTTTCCTTTTCATGTTTTGGGCAAACATCCACGGGGGCTTCATGGCCGGTTTGGCAACGTTGGCTTTTTTTATTATCGTGCGTTCCATTAGGCGGCGTCGGTTTCTTGGAGATTTTCTTGTTCTGTGTCTTTCTAGTCTGGCAACACTGGTTAACCCCTATGGGTTTCAGCTGTGGGTTGACGTGGGTAGGACGCTGTTAAGTTCAACACTCATGCGCTCGATTCAAGAATGGTTACCGGCGATTCAATTCATCAATGTTGGTTTGCCGTTTCTGCTTGCCTTTTCGGGAGTGCTGATTTGGCGATATAAAGCTTCATTTTCGCCAGAGGCGTTGGGGCTGTACGGAGTGTTTGTGCTGGCTGGCTTGTGGAGCCAACGACACATCCCCCTGTGGGTGGTGGTCGGGCTGCCCTTGAGTGCGGTTGCCGTTGAGCGGTTGGCTTTAGAGGCGGTTGGGATGCGCGGAGGCCGACGTCGGCTGGTGCGGTTTTGGCTGGGAGTATTGTTGATCAGTTTGGCTATTTTTGTCGTGCAGGTGAGGATTGTCCTTCAAAATGTACAGAGGGTGAGCGAGGAGCAATTCTATCCGCGGTGGGCAGTTGAATACTTGCGGTCTACGCTTCCTTCCGGACAAGTCTTCTCAAGCTATGAATGGGGCGGTTATTTCCTTTGGAAGCTTCCGGAAAAGCGTGTATTTGTGGATGGGCGGATGCCGATTTGGCGGTGGGTTCCACCCCCTAGGGACAGCGGTTCGGCGTTTGAGGAGTACCTGCGTCTGGTGCGCGGAGAGCTCCCGATTGCGGAGGTGTTTGAGAAATACGGTATTGATACGGTAGTGTGGCCGGTGGTGCGGTATAAAGATAAACCGAGTTTTACCGATCGGTTGGAGTTCTTCTGGGATGCGGTGTTCGGGGCGAGGGAAGACCTGCCTGATTTTGGTGAACGGTTAGTGGCCGAGGGGTGGGGTATCGTTTATCGGGATCCTGTGGCGGTTATCTATCGGAAGATGTAGGAGGGTTTCGGATTTCCTTTTTTTGCTTAAGCTTTTCGGATCTGCATCGGAATTGTTTTGGCGGCTTTGCTACAATGCGGGTGTGGCTAATCAAGTTGAGGAGATTAAGCAGAAGACGGATATCGTTGCCTTAATCGGGGAGCGGGTGAAACTCGGTCGGGCCGGGCGAAACTTCAAGGCATTATGCCCGTTTCACAGCGAGCGGACCCCATCCTTCATGGTGTCGCCGGAACTGGGGATTTTCAAGTGCTTCGGCTGCGGAAAAGCCGGGGATGTTTTCACCTTCCTTCAAGAGTTTGACGGAATGGAATTTCCGGAGGCGCTTGAGTTTCTTGCCAAACGGGCCGGGGTGAAACTCACGCCGTTTCGGAAAGATCGCGATTTCGAGCGAAAGGAACGTTTACGGGGTATCAATGCCCTGGTTTTGCAGTTTTATCACTACCTTTTGACTTCCCATGCGGTCGGAAAAGAAGCGCTCCGATATCTGGTTGGGCGGGGGATTCGTAAGGCAGCTATGGAAACGTTCGGATTGGGTTTCGCGCCCGACCGCTGGGATGCCGTCACCCGTTTTTTAGTGGGTCGAAAGCATTACGATGTTTCGGAAGCGGAACAGGTGGGGCTGGTACTGCCGGGACGGAAGGGACCGATTGACCGTTTCCGCAATCGGGTGATTTTCCCCCTCCGTGATGTCCGGGGAAATGTCATTGGGTTTGCCGGCCGGGTTTTACCCGGAGATGAGCGAGAGGAGGGGAAGTATATCAACTCTCCTGATACTGAGCTCTATCATAAGAGCGAACACCTCTACGGCCTGTTTGAGAACCGCGGGGAAATCAAGAAGCAGGATAACGTCGTTGTGGTTGAGGGTGAGTTGGATGCGATTTCTTCTTGGCAGTCAGGGCTGCGGGAGGTTGTTGCCATCAAGGGGACGGCGGTTACCGAGGGGCAAGTAGAGCTTCTGCGCCGGTACACCCGAAATGTTGTCCTTGCGCTCGATGCCGACGTGGCTGGAGATGCGGCAACAAAGAGGGGGATAGCACTGGCTGATTCTGCTTCTCTGAACATTAAAATTGCTCTGCTTTCTGGGGGTAAAGATCCGGATGCAATTGCCAGAGCTAACCCAAAACATTGGCAGGATTTGGTACGCAGGGCCACTTCCGTCTACGACTACTATCTTCAAAGTGCCGCCTCGCGCTTTGATGTCTCAACGGGTTTGGGGAAAAAACAAGTCAGTGAGGAGATGGTGCCCGTACTTTCGAAAGTCACCAATACTATTGAGCAGGCGCACTACATCCGGAAACTTGCCCGCCTTTTGGATGTGTCCGATGAAACGGTGGTGGATGAGATTCGCCGCTTCGAGCGGCGTGCCGCGCTGGGTGAGTCTCGGCGGATCCGTGTTGGCTCCTCTGAAGATAAGACATCGGCGGCGATGGATCGGCGCAAGTTACTCGAATTGTACCTGCTGTCCCTCCTTCTCCAGGGAGGAAAGAGAGCTTTGGCAGCCCTTTCGGATTTTTCTCCAAGCTCCCTTCGCTCTCAAGCTGCCCGTCGTATCGTTGAAGCGATGCTTCAGGTCCCCTTGGAATCATTTTCGGCGGGCCCGTTTATCGCCTCACTGCCTGCGGAGCTTCGTGAGTTGGCGCAACAGCGCTTTCTTCAAGAATTGGAGGGGGTTTCCGATCCTGAGTTGCTTACCCGAGAGGTTGAGCGGGTTTTATCGGAGCTGTCTCAGTTGAGGTTGCATGAGCGGCTAACCGCTCTGTCTTTGCGCATTAAAGAGATGGAGCAACACGCTCATCCTACCAAAGGGGAAGAGGAGCGTCTGGAGCGGCTGAAGCGCACTTTTGCCGACGCTTCTGTAAAACTTTCTGCCGAGAAGGAAAAGTAGTATACTCGAGAAAGTAACAATTCAACATTACAAATTCAAAATTCGAGTCGACAAGGATCGGTCATTTTCTTTGAGGTTTTCCTGTTCCTTATTGGATTGATTTCCAAGTGATTCCTCGGTGGTGTTTGTATGGCGGAAAAGACGGTAAAGAAAACTAAAGCAGTCAAGACCGGCAAGGCGGCGAAGCGGGCCCCTCAGAAGCTCAACTCTCTTGATTTGCGGACGAAAGCGCTTGAATTATTGGTCGCGAAAGGCAAAGATCAAGGCTTTGTCACGCAGGAGGAGATTCTCGAGATTTTTCCCGATGCGGAGAAGCATATTGAGGATCTTGATGATCTCTACGATCGCCTGCTCCGCTTTGGCGTTGATGTGTTTGAAAGCGTGACTGAAGAGGAAATGCGGGAGGATGAGGCAGCAACGACGGAGCTTGAGCGAGAGCTTGAGATCCTCTCGACGCTTGAGGATACGGCAATCACCGATCCGGTCCGGATGTACCTTAAGGAGATTGGTCGGATTCCCCTTTTGACCCGGGAACAGGAAATCGAGCTGGCGCAGAAGGTTGATGTTGGGGATCTTCGGGCTAAAGCAAAGCTCACGTCGTCAAATCTCCGGTTGGTGGTTTCCATCGCTAAGCGCTATATCGGCAGGGGCATGAGCTTCTTGGATTTGATTCAGGAGGGGAACAAGGGTTTGATTCGGGCGGTAGAGAAGTACGATTGGCGGAAGGGGTACAAGTTCTCAACCTACGCAACCTGGTGGATCCGGCAGGCGATCACCCGCGCTATCGCTGATCAGGCGCGGACGATCCGGATTCCGGTGCATATGGTCGAGACGATCAACAAGCTCATTCGTACCCAACGGAGGCTCATGCAGGAATTGGGGCGGGAACCGACACCCGATGAGATCGGAGATGAAATGGAACTTTCGGCGGATAAGATTCGGGAGATTTTGAAGATTTCCCAGAAGACTACTTCGCTTGAGACACCGATCGGGGACGAGGAAGATAGCTATTTAGGGGATTTTATTGAGGACACTTCGCAGATTTCTCCCTATGATGCGACGAGCAAGCGGTTTTTAAAAGAGAACATCGAGGAAGTGCTCATGGCTCTATCTCCCAGAGAAGCGCAGGTTCTGCGGATGCGATTTGGGCTTTCGGGTGAGCGGGCAATGACGCTTGAGGAGGTTGGTTCGCGCTTCGGGGTGACCCGGGAACGGATTCGGCAGATTGAAGCGAAAGCTCTTCGAAAACTCAAGCATCCTTCACGGAGAAAGAAGCTTCAGGATTATTTGGATTGAATTCCTCACCATTTCCTTCGTTTCGCCAAAATGGTTGGTTTCTTCTTTGTTTGTCCAAAGTGGGTTGACACTTTTCTTGCTCCTGCTTAGAGCCCGATGAGGCGGGGATAGAGAGAGAAGAAGACGAGGGGAACCATCGCCAGGGTTACCAGGGCGGCGGTGCGGGCAATCCCCGGCTGGCTCAGGCCGCGGGAGAGCCAATAGGCGGAGAGGAGGTGGAGGAATGGGAGGGCGGGAAGATAGTAGTAGAGGTAAGAGGTTTTGGTACTTCCGCTGAGGGCATGGAGGATTGGCCAAGGGACGTAAAACGCCAGATACCCGGTGAAGATAAGAAGGAGAGATTTCGGACGGTTCTTTACAAACGCGCGGACGGTACAACCCAGGGCAACTATTCCCAGCCAGAACACGAGGAGATTGGGGGCGGCCCAGACTTGCTCTGCCCCGGACTGGTAGTACGGGAGCGGCTTTAAGCCGAGCGGCCAGAGCCACCAAGGTGCATTGAGGGGGTGGGCTGTGGTGAGACGGAAACCATGGGCAAAAAGATGCGTAAACATGGTTTTTTGAAGGATGATGAAGTCGGTAAGGGTGAATCCGGATGCAAAATACGGGAGGTAGGCGGCAAGGTAGGAGAGTGGGGGAATCGCGATTACGAGCAGGATATGACGCAGGAGGGACCGCCGTTTTCCTTTGGTCGAGCGATGGCTGGTGAAGACGAGGAGAGGGAGAAGAGGGAGGGAAGTCCATTTGGCGGCGAGGGCGAAACCGGCAAGCAGGGCGGAGAAGAAACGGTGATTTCTCAGGATAAGGTAGAGGCTGGTCGTCACCAGGAAGACGAGGAGGGCATCACGGGTAGCGATCCGGGACTGGGCGAAGCTTAAGCCGTCAAAGCTTATCAAAAAGGCAGCCAACAAGCCGACTGTTTTGGAAAAAAGCGCTTTCCCTATGAGGTAGATTATGAGGATGGTGCCGACCCCCGCGAGCACCGAAGTGAGGCGCCAAACCCAAGGGTGATTTCCCAAGATCGTGATTGATGCGGCGATAAGGATTCTGGTAAGCGGAGGGTGTGACCACTCATATCCGCGTGGCGGGTCGATCGGCTGAGACATCGGTCTCCAGATTACCGGGGCGTTTCCTCTGGAAAGGGCGACGGCAGTGAAGGCGGAGTAGTTCTCGTCGAAGTAAAACTGGGGCGGAAAACTGAGGTTGACGAGCCGAAGGATCAGGGCCAGCGTCAGCATGAGAACGAGGAGGAGATTCTTTTTATTCATTGGCTTTTGGTATGAGATGGAGAATCAGTGCACCTCGTTCACTCGAAAATACCTGTTGGTGGCAACAACGATTCAGGGTGGCTTTGGCCTTGGTGGATTCCTCCCGACTATCAAGGTAAAGGTAGATCGGGGTAGACAAGGTTGTCAGCTCTTCTTCGAAGATCACTGGGGTTTCCCGAGAATTGTAGAGGGTACTCTGGGGGACATAAAGGTAGTCTAGGTTGTAGAGTGGGGTACCGGGCGGAGTGTTGGCGATGAACTCCTTTAAGAGAACTACTGATTTTACCTCCTTTTTCAGGTTTATAAAGACGGTGGTTGGGAGAGTTATGAGGACGGTAAAGGCTATGATGTTTACCATGTCCCAGCGTTTTTCCGGGACGTGGTGCTTTAGTAAGTACTTCAGATTTACCAATCCCGTTGCGGAAAGGATCGCGAGTGGTGGAAGCGCTTGGATGGCGTACCATTCGTGGCGGGTGGCGGCAAGGGAGAGAGGAATGATGGTGGCAAGGACCCAGATTGCTGGGAGGGATACTGCTTGCCTTGACCGCTTTGGGTTTGGGAGAAAGAGGGCGAGTGCAAGCAGGTTTAGGGGGGCAACTCCTACCAACGTGTTGAAGAGGAATCTTGGAATGGAGAGCGGTGGGTATCCGGGCGTTTGGGAAAAGACATGGCTTTGGAGGTTGAACTTCAGGTAGTCGTTGGCGAAGGAGCTTGGATATTTATTCCAGACGACAAGGTGCCAGGGGAGGGCAATCCCGATAGCGATGGTAAACGTGGAGAGGAGATATGAGATGGGAAGCCTATCTTTTTTGGAGATGAGTTGATCAATGGTAACGACGAGGATAGGAAAGAGGGCGAGGAAGGAGCGGGTCAAGATCCCGAGGCCTGTTGTTGCCCCGGCGAGGAGGAGCCATTTGGGGTTGGTCTTGGACTTGAGGTAGAGGAAAAGCGTTGCGGTTGTCAGGAAGGTTTGTGGGATATCGAGGTTGGCGGTTTTGGTGAAGAAAAGAAACAGCGGGGTGGTTGTGAGGATGATCAGGGAAAGGTAGGCAACTTTTCGGGAGAAGAGCGTTTGGGAAAGACGGAAGGTAAGAAAGAGGGTACCGATGGCAGCGAGGAGGGTCGGTATGCGGCGGGTGAAGGGGGTTTGGGGGAAGACTCTGTAGATTGCGGCGGTTACCCAGAAGTAGAGCGGTGGTTTCTCCAGCCAGACTTTCCCTTCAAGACGAGGAGCGATGAAGTCGCCGGTCTTATACATCTGGTAGGAGGCTTCCTCAAAGAGGACTTCGTCGGTAAAGATGATGTGGTCATTCCAGGAGAAGGCAACGATTGCGAGGACGGCAATACAAAAGACTGCAGCCGTGAGGTTGTTCTTGAAGCGCATCGGTTCGATTATAATGGATTGAGGGATTTGATTATTATTCATTCAGAATGCAGGTGATGGATTATTCTTCCCTGAGCGTCAAACGTACCCAGCAGATCTTTGAGGAGCTGGCGAGCTCTGCTGAACAGGGCCTGTCTTCCGAAGCGGTGGCAGGACGACTTCGAACCTCTGGCTACAATGAGGTTTCAGGGAGAAAGGTGAGTTGGCAGGATATCCTGTTTCGGCAGTTTAAATCCTCGTTTATTTACCTTCTTTTTGCGGCAGCCGTCCTGGCTTTTTTGCTGGGAGAGCGGATCGATGCCGGGATGATCCTTTTATTTGTTTTGATCAACGCTACACTCGGGTTTTACCAGGAATACCGTTCGGAACACACGCTTCAGATCCTTCGACAGTACATTCTAACGAAGACCCGGGTTCGCAGGGACGGGAAGGAAGAGCTGGTGGAGAGTCGATTGCTTGTTCCGGGCGATGTGGTGGTTGTTGAAGCTGGTGACATTATTCCTGCCGATCTTCGGTTTTTCTTAAGCCATAATCTCATGGTTGATGAATCAGTCCTTTCGGGGGAGTCGGCACCCGTGGTGAAGACTATTGATGTGCTCCCGCACCCCGTAAAAGAAGTCTACCAGGCTCACAACATCGGGTTTTCGGGCAGCACCGTGGTCAGCGGGAAAGGGGAAGGGGTGGTGTTTGCCACGGGGAGGGAGACGGTCATAGGTGATGTTGCCCGCCTGACCCTGGAGACAGTCCGGGAAAGCAGCTTCGAAAAGGGGTTGACGCGTTTCAGTTCGTTTATCCTCCGGCTCATTCTCTTGACTCTCCTGTTCGTGTTTTTTGCGAACATTTTTATTAAAGGCGGGGAGGTGAATATCCCTGAGCTTCTCCTGTTTTCGATTGCTTTGGCGGTTAGCGTTATTCCTGAAGCGTTGCCGGTGGTGACCACCTTTTCCCTGTCGCGCGGGGCTTTACATTTGGCGAAGAACAGGGTGGTTGTGAAACGTCTGTCTGCGATTGAAGATTTGGGGAGCATCGATGTGCTTTGCACGGATAAGACGGGGACGTTGACGGAGAATGCGCTTGCGGTTTCCGATATCTCTTCCCAAAAGCCAACGGACACGCTGTTTTACGCAAGCCTTGCCGCAACTTTCCTGACCGAGAAACTCAAGCAGCCGAACAATGCTTTTGATCTTGCTCTTTGGGAAAAGATGTCTGTGAAGGATCGGGAGCGCATTGCAGCCTACGGTGTGGTTTCGGAGATCCCTTTCGATCCAGAGCGGAGGAGGAACAGCGTCCTGGTCCGACGGGGTAACCACTCGGCGTTTGTGGTTCGGGGAGCTCCGGAGGTGATCGTGCCTCACTGCGTTGACTTTACGGGAAAGAAAGCGCTTACCGATTGGATAGCCAGCGAGGGTCGGAAGGGCAATCGGGTTATCGCGGTTGCCAAGAAGGAGAAGGTGGCTGATGAGCACTATACCGTTGCTGATGAGGAGGGCGGCCTTTCGTTTGTCGGATGTATTTCTTTTGTCGATCCCATCAAAAAGACCACCGAGGCTGCGATTGCGAAGGCAGAGCACCTGGGGGTTCAGATTAAGATCCTGACCGGGGATAGCAGAGAAGTGGCGGGAGCGGTTGCGCATTCCGTCGGGCTCATTCCGAGCCCGGATGAAGTGATTATCGGAGAGGAGCTCGATGCCTTATCCTTGGCAAAGCAACATGAAGCGGTTGGGCGCTATGCGGTTTTTGCACGGGTTTCTCCCCAGCAGAAATACACAATCATTCACTTGCTGCAAAAGGACAACGAGGTGGGATTCTTGGGGGAGGGGATCAATGACGCTCCCGCCCTCCAGATTGCCAATGTGGCGCTGGTGGTCGCGGGGGCGAGCGATATCGCCCGGGAGGCTTCGGACATCGTTCTTCTTAAGAAAAGCTTGGAGGTGATCGTTGACGGGATTAAAGAGGGGAGGGAGGTATTTGCCAATACCGTTAAATATATTAAAGCAACCTTAACCTCAAATTTTGGGAATTTCTATGCTGTGGCTACTGCCTCGCTTCTTATCGATTACCTGCCGATGCTTCCATTGCAAATCCTTTTAGTTAACCTTCTTTCCGATTTTCCGATGATTGCGGTTGCCACGGATACTGTTGATCATCAGGAGCTCCGGCAGCCGAGGCGCTACGATGTCCGGGAAGTGGTGCTTCTTGCGACCACTTTGGGGCTGGTGAGCACGGTGTTTGATTTCATCTTTTTCGGGTATTTCTCCCGCATTAGCCCGGAGGTTTTGCAGACGAACTGGTTCATCGGCAGTATCCTGACGGAATTGGTGCTTCTGTTTTCCATTCGTTCGCGATTCTTTTTCCTTCGAGCCAAGCGTCCGTCAGGCGTGCTGTTTTGGCTTACGCTTGTTGCGTTCGGCACCACCATTGTTTTGCCGTTCACGTTCCTCGGACAAACCTTGTTTCACTTTACCCCGCCAACCTTGCCCCACCTGCTTTTGATTCTCTCGCTTGTGGGTGTTTACTTTGCGGTTACTGAAACCGTGAAGCTTTTTTACTACCGCTTTGCGGAGCACCGGTCCAGACACGCGTAAGGTTGTCCGGCTTGTTTTAGCGGGTGGTAACGTTTCCACCGGCATCAAGGCATTGGGGAACTAAGACTGTAGGAAAGTTGTAGGGAGCAATTTCAGTACAGGTCGGCTGGCTTTGGCCGTCATACACGCCGACCCAATTTCCCTCTGACTTTGCGGCCAGCCAGTAGGCGCCGCCGACAGCCTCGAGTTCCCTGATTGTACCATTGGCGTGGGTGCCGGTGTTCTGGGTGATTTGGAGTTCGGCTTGAGTTTCATCGAGGCCAGTCATGGTAAAAACGGCCTGTCTGATGAGCGCTTCTTCATTGACGGGTGGGGTGGGGGTGGGTACTGAGGTCGTTTGACGGGTCTCTATGGTCAATTCGGAAGTCGGGGGGAGTATCGCGGTTTTGCTCTTGGTAAAGAGAAACCAGCCGACTCCACCTATTCCGACGATGAGGAGGATGAGGAAGGCAAAAAAAGCAATTTTCCATCCATCCGAGTCGCGTTCTTCCATATGGCCTCTATTATACGATTTTTCGTTACAATAGAAGAGGAAGGGAGATTTTAGGTGTTTACAATTTCCTTAAGGCCAAGCACCATTTATAGAGCAGCTGGGTTTTTTTCGTTGTATGTTGTCAGCGTTTTGGTGAGTTACTTTTCTTTTACCCTCTCACGAGTTGTGGTGCGGGAGCCGGTTTCGCCGGTTCCGGAAGAGAGAGCAGGGATGTTTGATCTGTCTCCGATACCTACACCAGCATCTCCGACCGCCTATCATATACTGCTGCTCGGATATGGCGGCGAAGGGCATTCGGGAGGGAGGCTTTCGGATTCATTGACGGTGGTGCGTGTCGAGCCGGAAAAGAAAAGGGTTGTGCTTGTTTCCGTCCCCCGGGATTTATGGATTGCGCTGCCAACTGCGGGTCGGAATGAGCGGAGGAAGATCAACCAGGCCTTTGCCCTCGGAGGAGGGGAGCTTGCCAAGCGGGCGGTGAGCACGGTTGTCGGACTTCCGATCCAGTACTTCGTTGCGGTCAGTTTTGACGGACTCAAAGAAGCGATCGATGCTTTGGGCGGGGTGGATGTGCGAGTTCCAAAGACGTTTGATGACCCCTATTTTCCCGTCAAAGGGAAGGAGAACGAGACTTGCGGTAAAAGTGCAGAGGAGGTGGAGCAGATTCTGACGACTTTGAAGGGCTTTGAAATTGACAAACAGTTTCCCTGCCGGTTTGAGCGGGTGCACTTTGAGGCGGGGTTACAACATATGGACGGGGAAACTGTTTTGGTGTTCGTCCGTTCCCGGCACTCGGCGGAGCACGGCGGGGATTTTGCCCGGAATGCGCGGCAGCAGGCAGTCCTTTGGGGTATCCGGGAGAAACTGCTTGCGCTGGGAGCGCTTGATGATGCCGTCGCATTTTTTCATCGGATGAGTTTTGCGGTTGAGACGGATATCGATGAGGAAGCGGTGCGGAGGCTCGCTTTATTGGTGGGGAATACGTCTGACTATGCCTTCACCAGTATTCTTCTTTCGGACCAGAGTGTGCTCACTGCAACGACCACGCTAGACGGGCAGTCCGTGCTTCTTCCGAACGAGGGAGAAGGGAAGTGGGAGGGTGTGCGGGCGTATATTGCCGGGGAGCTTGAGAAGGAAAACGACTAGCGGGTTTTTTAAATCGAAACTTTACGGTTTTGTTTCAGGCTCTGGAGTTACTTGAGTACTCTATCAAAAAATTCAACGGAGCGGCGCATGGCTTGCGAGAAGGCAGCTCCTGAGAGGTTGTGGTCCGCGCCTTCATAGGTAAAGTACTCGACCGGTTTCCCGGCAGTCTCAAGGGCATTTTTCAAGCTCCGGGAAAACTCCCAGGGTACCGATTCGTCACCCGTCCCATGGTGAAGCTGGACCGGCCCTGAGATATCGGCAACGAAATTGATCGGGGAAATTGAATTCCAAAACTCCGGGTTCTGCTCTGGGGAGCCGTACTTGTCAATCAGCTCCTGCCTGGAAGGACGCCTGAACTGCCGCTCGCTTGATGACGGCATCCACGGTACTCTCCTTCGCCAGTTTTCTATCATCTCTTCATAGGAACCGACCACCCCACCCCAGATTACCCCGGCTTTGATATCCGACTTCACCACCATTGCCCGAAGGGTGAGGTGCCCTCCCATCGAATGTCCCCACATTCCGATTTTTTCAGGATTGGCAACCTTATATTCCTTGATTGAAGTGACCGCGTTTAGGACATCGGTACTATAGGCATCGGAATAATAGGCGCCTTGTGGGCTGCCTTCAGAATCACCGTGTCCACGATAGTCGGGCTTGAAGACGATATATCCTTGCCCGGCAAAACCATCGACATAGGCGACATAACGCTCGGTGGTCCGGTACTGCGCCGGCGGGATGTAGCCATGGTTGAATACGATCGCCGGCCAGCCGCCGGTTGGGGGGGTGCCGTTGGGAACTGTCAGGAGTGCGTAGATTTTTAGGCCATCGGATGTATAGGAGACGATGTATTTCCGGTAATTTGCTGCGGGCTCAAGGGTTTGTTCAATGGTGATCGGACTGCCGGGATATGCTTTTTTCCGTTGAGCTGCGATCGTGAGGGAGTGGAGGGCAGTTTCCCCCGATTTCCCTGTGCTGATCGACAACGGGGTTTGGTTGCCTTCGTTAGTTTGGGGATTTTGCCGTGTGCCTTTCCATACGGCGAGTGTTGCAATTCCAAGGCAGAGGATGATGAGTAGCCATTTTCTTTGCATCGGCAGTCAGTCCATTATAAAGGGGTGTGCAAGGCTTGGGGATTTCTCAAGAGGGGAAGGCGGGCGGAGAGCGTATTTCCCGTCTTCATATCATCCTTTCTCAGCTTTTTCTCAGATTCTTGATATACTATCTGGCCACAGATGAGAATTTTAGTGGTTGAGGATGAACACAAGATTGCCAACTCCATAAAAAAAGGCCTCGAGCAGGAATCATACGCGGTCGATATCGCTTATGACGGGGTTCAGGGCTTTGATCTGGCATCAACCGAAGACTACGATATTGTCATTCTTGATCTTTTGCTTCCCGGGATGGATGGCCTTGCTGTTTGCAAGCGGTTAAGAGATGAGAACATCCATACACCCATTCTGATGCTCACCGCCAAAGGTGAATTGCACGATAAAGTCGAGGGCTTCTCCGGCGGGGCAGATGACTATTTGGTTAAACCGTTTGCGTTTGAAGAACTTATCGCTCGGGTTCGGGCCTTAACGAGAAGACCAAGGAACAGACTCAACTCGGTTTTGTCTTACGGGGATTTGAGTGTAAACACGCTGACCTTTGAGGTCAAAAGAGGGAAAACCCTCTGCCGCCTGTCAAAAAAAGAATTTTCCCTGCTCGAATATCTGCTCAGACACCCCGATATTGTTCTCTCTAAAGAACAGATCATCGCCCATGTTTGGGATTATGATGCGGACATTTTGCCGAACACCGTTGAGGTTTACATCGGGTACCTCAGAAACAAGATTGACAAACCGTTTCCGAAGAAGCCTCGCTTGATCCGTACCAGGCGAGGGTTTGGTTATCAAATCGGAAGGGAGCGATGATGTTTCAGAAAGCACGTTTACGACTCACCGCTTTTTATCTTCTGATCGTCATGACCATCAGCATTGTTTTCAGTTTGGTGATTTATCGCGGTTTGACTTTGGAGCTTGGGAGGGGACTTCGGATGCAGGCGTGGAGGATCTTATCCAAAGAAGAGTTTGGTGAAGGCGAACCGGACTACAGGGTATTTCCCCGTCGGGAGCTTTTTCGAGAAAGACTGTCGGGTGAGCCGGTCCCTTTTGAGATTTATCAGGAGGTGTTTGACGAGGCGAGGAAGAGAATTGCTTGGCAACTCGCTCTCATCAATCTCGGCATTTTTGTGTTCTCGGGCGGAGCAGGTTACTTCCTTGCCGGAAGGACGCTGAGACCGATTGCCGAGATGGTCGAGGCGCAAAAGCGTTTTGTCGCCGATGCTTCCCATGAACTCCGAACGCCTTTGACGGCGATTAAAACAGCGACAGAGGTGGCTCTGAGAGACAAGAAACTGAATTTACAATCCGCAAAAGCTCAGCTTACCAGCACCCTTGAAGAAATCGACACATTGAAATCGCTGACGGATTATTTTCTCAAACTGACCAAATATCAAGATTCAAGAGCACAGTTTCCGTTTGAACCCTTCCGTCTGTCCGAGGCTTGCGAGGAGGCTATAAGCAGGCTGAGGGTCATTGCCAAAGAGCGAAAGATCAGAGTCGTCGGCGACTTTACCGACGTTACTGTTGAGGCCAACAAGACCAGCATTACCGAACTTGTCAGTATCCTTCTTGATAACGCTATTTGCTACAGCCGCGAACACGCCCGCGTTATTGTCCATGTGGGTTCTCAGAAAAACTCCGCTTTCGTACGCGTCGAAGACTTTGGTATCGGCATTCAGGCTTCGGATATTCCCCACGTGTTCACCCGCTTCTACAGGGCTGATTCATCCAGAACAAAAAAAGTGGTTAAGGGCTATGGATTGGGCCTCTCAATTGCAAAGAGCATTGTTGAGCTTCACCGCGGAAAGATTGAGGTTCAAAGCACGGTGGATAGGGGATCGACGTTTACAGTTTGGCTGCCTCTCAAACAGAAAAAGACTTTAACCCGACCCCTGTTTTAAGCTTTTTCTCAGCTTTTATTCTGTATACGTATGGATATGGTACGTAAAGAAGAAATTTCAGGACGACTCAGGGGGATAATAAAAAACCGCTGGCGAGCCGTGGTTGTGCTGGTTTTGGTCGCTGTGGTTGGGTTTATCGGTTGGCGCGCTTTGGGTGCACGCAGTCAACAATCACCGTACCAAACCGCAATAGTCGAAAGAGGAACGATCGTAGCCGCGGTTTCTGCTTCCGGAAAGGCACTCACCACCAATATCGTCGAGATTACCACCCAAGCGAGCGGCGTGGTGAAAGCGGTTTATGTACACGATGACGATCGGGTGACGGCGGGGCAGAAAATTGCCGAGATCACCCTTGACCGGCAGGGGCAACAGAACCATGCGCAAGCATGGTCAAGCTATTTATCAGCCAAGAATTCCGTCGCCTCTGCCAAAGCTTCTCAATATTCTCTCCAGTCCGAAATGTTTTCCAAATGGAAAACGTTCAAAGAATTATCCGAGAGTTCCAGTTACGATACCGCTGAGGAAAGGGGCCTGCCCCAATTTCACATTGCTGAAAAAGATTGGCTCGCGGCCGAGGCAAAATACAAAAACCAAGAAGGAGGAATAGCCCAAGCACAAGCGGCTCTTAAGAGTGCGTGGCTTTCCTACCTGCAATCTTCACCGATCGTTACTGCACCAATTGCGGGGACTATCGGCAGTCTTGGGTTTGTTGAGGGGATGGTCATCGGCAGTGAGACAAGCAGTTCAACGAGCGATCAGACATCGACGTCTCAACGAGTCGCGGTGGTCCAGAACGAGGGCAGACCTGTCGTTTCCGTTACCCTCGCCGAGATCGATGTTCCCAGGGTACAGGTTGGACAGAATGCAACGATTGTGTTTGACAGCTTGTCTCAAAAGACCTTCACCGGCAAGGTGGTCACCATTGATAAGATCGGGACAACCTCCAATAATGTTACCAGCTATTCGGTAAACATTCTCCTTTCCACCGGCTCTTCAGCAATTCTGCCCAGTATGGCGGCGACGGCCAACATCATCGTTGAGACGAAAAGCGAGGTACTCCTCGTCCCTTCAGCTGCCGTTCAAACCCAAGGAGAGCAAACCTCGGTGCGGGTTTTGCGGAATGGCCGGGAGGAACAGGTGCCGGTCACGGTCGGGATTTCGTCAGATACCCAAACGGAGATTGTTTCGGGGCTCTCCGAGGGAGACATGGTGATCACCGGATCTGCGAGTACAGCTTCGACGCAGGCGGGAACCGGGGGCTCGGTGTTCGGCGGTTTTGGCGGCGGGGCATTCCGGCTAGGAGGAACTGGAGGGGGAGTTCGGCGTGATTAAGGCTTCTCATTTATCCAAAATTTACCGAAACGATTCGGTCGCGACCGTGGCTTTAGACGACGTTTCCTTCGAAATTAAAAAAGGTGAGTTTGTGGCGATCATGGGACCCTCAGGAAGCGGTAAATCAACTCTCATGCATATTATCGGGGCTTTGGATATACCAACCTCAGGAACTTATCTATTAGACGGAGAAGAGGTAGGCAAACTTTCAGAAGACGAGCTGGCAGATATTCGGAACAGAAAAATAGGGTTTGTCTTTCAAGCATATAATCTGCTGCCGCGTACTACAGCCTTGAAGAATATCATACTACCAATGGTTTACGCAGGTATTCCAAAGGAAGAAAGAGAAAAGCGCGCTGCCGATTTGCTCGAAATGGTCGGTTTAGGCGATAGGCTTCAATCTACTTCCAGTCAACTTTCGGGAGGACAACAACAGCGGGTGGCTATTGCTCGGAGTCTTGCCAATAACCCAAGCATAATTTTAGCTGACGAGCCGACCGGTAATTTAGCCACTGCTCAAGGAGAGGAGATCATGGAAATTTTCCAAGAATTAAATGAAAAAGGGCATACGGTTATTATGATTACGCATGAATCGTATATTGCCGAACATGCCAGAAGAATTATTCATCTCAAGGATGGAAAAGTCGTTGAAGACAACGGCAATCATAAACAGAGAAGGGTTAATCACAATAATTAGTAAACATAACTTGTCCTGAGCGACTGAAAGGAGTCGAAGGATGGATTTTTCAGAAACTTTGCAATCAGCATCAGAAGCGTTGACACTCAATAAGCTGAGGACCGCTTTGGCTACTTTAGGAGTAGTGATCGGTATTGGAGCTGTTATTGCCCTTATTTCCTTAGGTCAATCAAGCCAGAAAGCAGTTGAAGCGCAAATTCAATCTTTAGGCTCTAATCTTTTGACTGTTATGCCGGGTGCCCAAACCAGCGGTGGTGTTCGGCAAGCTGCGGGAGGAGCAACTACTTTGACTTACGAGGATGCGAAGGGAATTTTAACCTCCTCTCAAATCACGACGGTTCAAAATGTTTCAGCTGAGTTATCCCGGCGGGCACAAGTAACCGCCGGCAGAAACAATACGAATACTCAAATCTTAGGTGTTACTCCGGCATACCAAGAGGTCAGGAAAATCAATCTTTCCAGTGGTTCTTTCATCACTCAAAGAGATGTTGATAGTTTGAGTAAGGTGGCTGTACTTGGGCCACAAGTGGTGACCGATTTATTCGGAGAAGGGGCAAATCCAGCCGGAGAAACCATTCGAATTAACAGGATGGCATTTCGGGTCGTCGGTATCACAACGCCAAAAGGCGGGAGTGGATTTCTCAATCAGGACGACATGGTTTTTGTCCCTTTAACTACCGCTCAAAAGCAACTTTTCGGAGTAGATTATGTCGGCTCTATCTCCGTTGAGGCGAAAAATGAGAAAGTGATGAATCAAGCGAGAGATGAGGTAGGATATTTTCTTTTAGACCGCCATAAACTTTCTGACCCCGCACAGGCCGACTTTACTATTTTTTCTCAGGAGGACGTTTTAGGCGCAGCTTCTCAAGTAACCGGGACATTCACGGCGCTTTTATCCGGTATTGCTGCGATATCCCTTTTGGTCGGCGGTATTGGCATCATGAATATCATGTTTGTCACTGTCACCGAAAGAACGCGCGAAATTGGCCTTAGAAAAGCTTTAGGAGCCAAAAAGAAGTGGGTGATTACCCAGTTTTTAGCAGAGTCTGTCATCTTAACAAGTGCCGGGGGAATTTTAGGCATGCTCCTCGGGGCGATTCTTTCATTTGTTATCGCTCAATTTATCAACCTTCCTTTTACTATTTCCTTATCGTCAGTATTTTTAGCGGTTGGAGTGTCCGGAGGAATCGGTATTCTGTTTGGTTGGTATCCAGCCCAAAAAGCAGCCAATCTTTCACCAATTGAAGCGCTCCGTTATGAGTAACAGAAAGGGATCACAATGAGATAGCTTAGAGCGTCTCATGTGCAAGGGGGTGAATACAGATGAAAATGAGCATTGTTGTTATGGTCGTTATTGCGCTCATTGTCGGCGCCGGCGGATTTTTTGCCGGCATGAAATACCAAGAGTCCAGAAGGCCTCTCGGTCGCCTGGGTAATTTTCAGGGCACAAGAAACGGGCAATTCCAACAGCGATTCGGGCAAGGGTTCCGGCCGGTGAACGGAGAGATTTTAAGCACTGATAGTTCGAGCATTACCGTCAAACTCCAAGACGGTTCAAGCAAGATTGTTCTGGTTTCGGATACCACTTCAATCAATAAAGCATCAGAAGGAACCAAGGATGATCTGAAGGTAGGGGAACGGGTGACCGTGTTCGGCCAGGAAAATTCCGACGGCAGCGTGACAGCGCAAACGATCCAGTTGGGGCAGATATTTCGAGGAGCGACACCTAGCAGTGGTCAGTAGATACCCGTCGAAGCGCAGATTCCCTCTCTCTTATCTACGGGCCGTCCACCAAAAGATCAGGGCGAGGATAATCCTGTAGACCGCAAACAGCTTGAATGAATGTTTTTGAACAAAAGTAATTAGACCCTTCACCGTGATCAGGGCGGAAATAAACGCACCGACAAAACCGATCGATAAAAGCAGATAATCTTTTCCCGTAAAAAGAAAATTGGTTTTTATTAAGTCCAGGGTCGTGGCTGCCAACATCGTCGGCACGGCGAGGAGAAAAGAGAATTCAACGGCACTTTTTCTGGTTAAGCCGACGCCCAGCCCGCCGAAGATGGTGGCCATAGCCCTGGAAACGCCGGGAATCATGGCAATTGATTGAGTAATTCCGATTGCGGTTGACTGGATGACGCTGAGGTTCTCGATTGATTTTCTCTGCTTCTGTTTGCGGTCGACGAACTCCTCAAGGATCAACATGGCTATTCCTCCCAGAAACAGCGAGGCAATAACGACGTTTGCATTACCGAGGAGATACGTCTTCACCGTTCTGTAGAGAAGGAAACCAATAATACCGCTGGGAATAAAGGCAACCAGCACCTTTTTCCATATTTCTCTATTGTTCAGGAGTGTTTGAAAATACAGAACCACTACCGCCAGTATTGCTCCCAGTTGGATGGTTATTTCAAAGCTTTTGACAAACTCCGTTTGGGGGATATTCAGGAGTTTACTTGCCAAAATCAGATGGCCGGTTGAGGAAATCGGAAGGAACTCCGTTATCCCCTCGACGAGCGATAAAATAATTGCCTGAATATAGTTCACGAGACTCTATTTTATCAGAGGCGCGGAACATGCGTTTTAGTCCCACCTGAGCAGATCGGCCCGGACGGGTTCCCTTTTAGATGTCTTTGTTTTCCAATTCCCATTCCTCAAGCCAGACACCCAAATGGCGGGAGCGGGCGAAGTCTTCGGCGGCTTTGAGCTGGTCATACTTTTCCGGTTTCTTGCCTTTGAAGACGAGGAGGCGGGCGTAGCCTTCTTCGATCATCTTCTCGTTGACGAAGACGTTTCCGGCGTAGACGTATGCCAGAACCCTTCCGTATTGATCAAATATTTCTTCCGTAGGAATCACTAAAACATCTCTTCTGCCGACGAGCTGTTGGTTGTATTTGGCTGAGGAAAGGCCATAGGCTTGGTTTTTTTCCGGGGCGTCGACACCCGCGTAGCGGACGCGGGTTCCGTCCTCAAGCTCAATCGTATCGCCATCCAAGACCAGGGTTACGCGGTAGGTGCCTTGAGCGAATTCCTTCGTCTTTGAGGTATCCTGGGGAGTATTTTCCGGCGGAGTGATTTTGATCCCGGGAATCGGAGTGCGCAGGAAGATACCCAGGAGAAATGCGAGAAGGATGAGGAGCGTGAAACCGAAACGGGGGAGCAGGGGAGAGGATTTTTTCTTCACCCGCTCATTATATCGCTTGTGAATACATGGGAGGTGATATAGTGGGTACAGCATGAAGAAAGCTACGAGAAAAATATCGGCAGAGTTAGGATTTCTTCTGGCTCTTTTGTTCTTTGGGATCTTTTCAGGACTGTTGATCTATCGCACAACTGCGGGCTTTCATAAGTATGAACCAGACACCCATCTTGTCTATTTGGCAAAACGATTTACGGAAATGAAATTGTCTCTGAGTCCGATCAACAGACCAATCGGTGACATTGTCGATTATTATACAAACATCTATCTCTACTTCGGACCGTTTGCCTCACTCATTCTCATGCCGTTTGCCGCAATCTTCGGTCGGGATTTCCCCCAAATATTCCTGGGGGCCGGATCGTTGTTGGTAACACTGCTTGCGATCTACAAAATAGCCGGCGCATTTCGTTATGAGGAAGAGGACAGGCTCTGGCTCTCCGTATTCTTTGCGTTTTCAACGGTGCTGTTCGGAGTCAGCGTCATCAATTTCAGCGCCTACCAAATCCAAGCGCTCGGAGCCAGTTTGGCATTGCTTTCCCTGGCAGAATATTTCGGAAAACGAAGGTTTTGGTTGATCGGCATATGGGTTGCTGCGGCGGGTTTGACTCGGATGACACTCTACTTGTCCGTGATTTTTTTCCTCCTGGAATGGTTGCGGCTGCGGCTTGATAAAAAGGCGCTGCTGTCTTTGCTTATCCCTATTTTGTTATCGGGACTGGTACTTGCGGGGTACAACTACAGAAGATTCGGTTCGGTTTTTGAGACCGGTTACGCACGCAATATTACGTTGAATTACTTTCCCCTTAACGATAATATGAAATATGGTTTTTTCAGTATTAAGCATATCCCCGGGAATTTGTACGTTTTACTGTTTAAGGCTCCTGAACCGATTTTGGAAGACGGAGGCGGTTTTGTCGTGAAATTTCCGTTATTACGGGCCGATCCTTGGGGAATGGCGATTTGGTTCACTTCCCCTTTATTTTTGATGTTAGTTCGGCTCAGAAGGAATGAGTTTTCCCGATCTGCATTTTTTACAACACTGGCTTTGCTGATACCCGTGATCTTGTACGGCGGGATTGGCTATTCGCAATTCGGCTATCGATATGCTCTGGATTTCTTGCCATTTTTGTTTCTTTTGTTACTGCCGAATTTGGGCTCATCTCTCTCTATCGGTGCAAAGCTACTCATTACTTTAGGGGTGTTGTTCAATTGTTTGTACCTCTCAAGTTTGTGGGACATCTACCCCCACTTTTTACTCGAGAAACGCGGCGGACGATTTGTCGGGGGGCTTAACTGGAAGGGGCTTTTCGGAAGAGTTTATTGAAGCTTCGAGGGCTGCCGCGTCCTTCCGTAGTCTTTGGCGAAGGAGAGAAAGCCCTCGGACTCTTTGCATGGGGAGGCTGGTTTATTCAGAGGATATACCTTGACAAGACATATACAACAAACATATAATACAATTATGATTAGAACGCAAATTTATATTCCCAGAGAAATACACCACCAACTTACCCGTTTGGCAAGCAGTAAGAAAGAACCAATGGCCAAAGTCGTGAGACAGTTTATTGAAGAAGGGCTTAACAAAGCTCAAACAAAAGATTTATCTGGAAAGCGAACCCTCCATCGTATTGCAAATTTACGATTGAAAGGCGGTCCACGAGACCTTTCTCGTAACTTGGATCACTATCTTTACGGTTCCCCTAAAAAATGAGAAAACAGAAGACTATTTTTGTAGACTCAGATGCTTTCGTTGCTTTAGCAAAGGAAGACGATACTAACCATAACAAGGCTCAACAGATTTTATCTAAACTCTCCAGGAAACCCGTTCTCTATACCACTTCGAATTATGTTTTTTCGGAAACCATTACCGTTATCAGTCAACGAGTTGGACGCGATCAAGCCTTATCATTCATACAAGAGCTGAAGTCTCCTGTGTCTTTATTCTCGATGCAGTGGATCGATGAAGCGCTGGAAAGCATTGCGATACAACACTTTAAAAACCAGACTTCTAAAAATGTAAGTTTTGTCGATTGTACCAATATGGCTTTGATGAGGCGTCACCGCCTCGATGCGATCTTCAGCTTCGACTCCATCTACAAAAGAAATGGCTTCCTAGTTGCTGAAGATCTGAAGATCTCACAATGAGGGTATGCCCGGTAGTGTTGTCGGTTCGCAGAACATCTGCTACACTGGGCTAAAGGTAAAGAAGGGAATACCACATGGCGAAGAAGAACACTTTGGCTGAAAACCCGGGCTTGGTTCTGGTCATCACGTTCTTTCTCCTGTTTGTCGTGAACGGATTGGTTTTACTTTTGTCTAACAGCCTGTTCCCGCGGCAGGTGGTACTGGGGACTCAATTCATCACCAAGGGGTGGGCGATCATTCATAGCATGGTCGCGCTGGCCCTTCTTGGTACGTTTGCCATCCCACTCGTCCGGGAGTATGAGAAGTCGAGGGGCAAGATGTTTACTTCACGAGAGTGGATGGTTGCCTATCTCGTCCTTAATTTCGTGGGGGTTTGGGTTGTTGCGCGGTTTGCCGACCAGCTTGGTTTCGGGATCAGCTCGTGGATGGTGGCGCTGGTTTTGGCCGCGGTTCTGGATGTGGTGCAGGGTGCAGTGATGATGCAGGTTGAGAAACTTCGGACACGATAGACTCCGCCTTTTCCCGGTTGAACCCCCGGGAGGCGTTTTCCGCTAATCATCCTTCGCTGAAGCTTCGGAGTGATCTAGCTTCAGAACGGATTCATCCGATGTTTTTTGATACGATAGAGCTATGCAGCAAGTTGAAGGAAATACCGGTGTATTCGCTCAGAACGAAGAAACCCGTCCACTTCCCTTAAGGCCTACGGAGCAAATACCATCCCCACCATTGGCTCTAAAAAAGAAACGGAATATGAAGACCCTCTTTTGGATTTTGAGCGGAATAGTGTTCCTTTTCACCATTTTTATCGGAGCTTACTATTACTATTTTGAATACGTGAAGCCGCCACAATATGCGAAACAAATGGTTCAAATGTACGAAGATTTGGAAGCATCCGAACGATTGCTTGGAAGCGATGATGTTCAGGATAGCTTTGACTACCCAACGGCTATCAACATCCTCAATAAAAGGGAGGAGTTACTGCAAAAGACACACAATCGGCTTTCGGATATCAAGCTCGCCAAAAATATGTTCCCTCAGCGCCTTTCACCTCGAACCCATACGATACAAGAAGTTCTGCAAAACTTTTCCTCCTTGCTCGAATATGCAATTGCGGCCAACACCGACGCGAAACAAAAAGCCGCTTTTTTGGAAGATGCCTATGAGTTACTTGTGGCTCTGGGCAGATATGGGCCACGGGTCCAGCGGGTAATGGAATCAGTTCTTGACCCCCGACAACCCCGGGCCGTAGGGGCCATTCTGAGTGATTGGGAGACCCGAACTGCGAAAGCGAGAGAGGCTGGTGACGAACTTTTTACTAAAGACCTCCCACAACTTCAAGGAATTGATTCTGCGCAACTGAAAACAGCGTGGAGTAAAGCGAATCGGGGACTGGACGACATTCTGGCGTACCTGCGCGCACAAGACCCGAACTTGACTCTTAGCTCTTCATCGACAGTTCCGCAACCACAGACCCAGCAGGAACAGCAGCAATACAGCGGTATTGAAGACGTCACGCAATTTATCGTGCTTCTCGATTCTACCCTCAACGCTAATAGCGCCCAAGACATTTTGGCCTATCGGTCTTTCGGTGGCGTTTCTCAACAGGATCTTGAGGATCTCGCTTTAACAGTTGAAAAGCAAATGAACGAACTTGAAGAATTTTGGCCTCAGGAAGATCAGGGGCAAAAACTGCAAACTTTGGAACCACCCCCTCGGTAGCCGCTTGATGCGAACACTATCGTTGTAAGTCTGCCTGCATTGAGTGAAGCGCAGCGAATCGAAGTGCTCCCCGTGCCCTGTGCTAGTACTTAAGGCTTCGGACAAAGCAGCCCGTTGGACTGGATAAAAAGTAATCTAGTGGGTTAAGCCCGCTTCGAACCACTCCCTATAAAAAGAATCACCTCACTGCGTCAATCCTCAAATACTGCAAGGAGTTACATTGGAGATGCTTGGAGCATGCCTACTTTATTTCTTTCGCTGTCACGAAACATTACAAACTTACCGACTCCCGGGATGTCAACCGGTTTTCCGATAATTTTTCCGCCCGCCTGTTTGACTGCTGCCATATGCTTTTTAAGATTATCAACTGAAATGACCAGGTGGGGCACTGCGTCATCTTTGGATTTCGGATAAAACCCGCCGTTTATTGCACCGGAGTTTTTGTGCATGCCTTTTTTGTCTACCGGTGAAGTCGTGGCCAGAACATAACTGCCCATTTTCGGTAAATATTGCATGCCCCAGCCGAACACGTTTTCGTAGAATTTCGCCACGCGCTTATTGTTTGTATAGGGCATTTCAAAATGCACAACCGGATTCATTTTCATACAAAGAATTCTACAATATTGTTTCTCTTTCTGCCAATACTTTTGATGATGTATCCGAGCATTTCGGGGTTAGGTTACTGGCTTGGGAAGACCAGAGGTGGTATAATTTGCCCGAACATTTACATTCCCCGGTAGCTCAATGGTAGAGCAGGAAGCTGTTAACTTCAAGGTTGTAGGTTCGAATCCTACCCGGGGAGCCAGGTAGGCGTTACTCTAACTTTTTCAGCTTCAAGCAAGCGGTTGAAAAGCGGAGCATACGCCACTTTTGAGATTTCTTTGTCTTTGACTTCTAATCTTTCAAAGAAAATCGATAAATAGTGCTTTTTAGCCTCGAAATTAGCCCTTTTGTAAGTTTCATAAACGTTTTGGGTAAGGCTTAAGATATCGGAAATGACGTCGACGTCAAAACCGGATTGGTTTTCAATGGTGGCAATATCATTCTCTAGGTTTTGGATCTGAAGCTCTAGCTCGTTATGTTTACGTTTGAAAGTCTCTTTATCGATGGTTTGGTCTAGTAAGTTATCCTCGAGCGTGTTTCTCTTTACTTCGAGGGCCTTAACTTTGTTTCTTAGAGCCTGGATTTCCTCATCTCGAGCTTCCCGTGACCGCTTAACCAGTTCTTTGGCTTTGTCAATAACCCGCTGACTGAAACTTTCGGAAAACTGGATTTTCTTAAGTTGGTTTGCTACTTTCTCTTCTAGCTCATCCAAACCAATATAATGGTTACAGCCGTTTCTGACACTACCGTGATAGTAGCCCTTTTTCTTTTTATGGTTCCAGCTGGTGTATAGGCGGGTGTTACAAGAACCGCAGTAAACAAAACCGTTTAAAAGCCAGCGGTATTTTCTTCTTCGGCAAGCGTTTTTATTATGCAGTTGAGATGTTTTTTGGCAGTTTTCAAAGATTTCAGGCGTGGTTAAGGGTTGGTGGTTGCCCTTGTAAATCTGGCCGTTAAACTTAAGCATTCCAATATAAAAGACGTTTTTAAGGACATTGTATAAAATACTGCGGTAAACCCTTTTTCCCTGTCTTGAGCGAAGCCCCATGTTAAACAAAATATCAACTAAAGCGTCTATGCTATAGTTGCCGGTTGAGTAGAGTCTGAAAAACTCAGTTATCAAAGGCCCACGCTCCGGATCGATTTCTACAATTCTTATCGGTTTATCATCAGAGCCTTTATTGATATTGATATAGCCAAGTGGTGCCCAGCCCGGCCACCAGCCTTCCTGACACTTTTTTTCTAAGCTCTTTTTAACTTTTCTTCCGGTGATTTCAGATTGAAAAGCATTCATACCCGCTAAAACTGCCTCGATTAAGTTTCCTTCAGCAGAGTCATTAATCATTGGTTGGTTGACAGCAACAAGTCTTGTGCCACCTTTTGCCAAAGCCTTTTTAATAAAGAAATGATCTGCAGGATTACGAGCTAACCTATCTGTATCCATAACCAGCAGGGCGTCAATTTTTTCATCCTGACATTGAGCAATTGCTTCTTGAAGACCGACTCTACCCTTAAGCGTGGTGGCGCTTCTCCCTGGTTCCGGGTAAACTCCAACAACCGAGTATTTGTTCTCTTTAGCCCACTTTCGGCAAAGATCAATTTGGACCTCAATTGATTTGCCTTCGTTGGCTTGTTCCTCGGTTGATACTCGGGAATAAATTACTGCTTTGGACATACGACACTACCTCCTTTCTTTTTTAAATAACTTTTAAGTACTTTGAGCTGGACATTTTTATTTAATCCGACTTTCGACCCATTTTTATCAGAAGATTTTCTATAGTAAGAAATTGCTTTTAACATACAGTTCGACCTCCTTTCTGGGGTGTAATGATTCTGGCTCTGGCTTCAATAAAGCGCTTGAGGTGTCTAAATACCGGATAAATTCCGGGGATAAATCGGTAACCTAACTCCGACAGTTTTATCTCGGCCAGTCTAGTTGCCAGAAGATCCAAATAGTCCTCTGTTCTTATATCTTTTATATACTGCATACTTTTACCTCCTAAATAACAAAAAAAGGTATAGTCTTTGGCACGAAATGTGCCTCTGAAACTATACCTAAAACTTTTACTCTACCTATAAGACCCGAGTTGAGTCTTATTAAAAACTTAATAACAGTATAGTAAAAAATTATCCCGTATGCAATGGCTAAATGAGACATGCCCCCTAGGGGAACAGAACCCCGAGTGAAAGTCAAGAGCAAGATGGCGGCTGTCAATATTGGATTGAAGAAAACAGGAGTTCAGACGACTGAAATAGGAGGAAGGTTGTATATTTGCTGACAACCGACTTTATGAATTATCAAAAGGGCGGTAGTGGCTATCATAAGGCGGGAAACCACAATTTATAACCGCTCTTATGATTTCAGGCTAAATGAGGCTAAATATATCTAATAAAACGACAGTTAGGCTCAATTATGATAAGTACGAAAAGTTAGTTTTTTAAATTTTTAAGAGTATGTGTTTGAAAAAATATTACGATAATGTTTGTCTTATAAGCAGTATTAATCCCTACAGCTATAAACTGCAGTCGCAAGAGAAATAAACGGTTCTTGAACAACTCCTCATGTTCTAACGTGTCCAGGTGTAGCTTTACCACTCCATGAAGCTTAATCCTAGTTTACGAGACTTGAAGGCAACTTCCTACTTATGCCATTCTGAATTGATCAGTGTGCAGCCTGCTACTTGTTGTAACTAGATTAGCTAGTAGATTCATCCCGCTTCTGCTTTAAGTTGTCGCCTCAGAGGCAAGGTGAGCTGTAATCCTTCTCACTCGCACTTCTACGACGGTTACGCTTTATAAGCGAGCATCTGGATAAGACCCCTGTTTCATTTTCAGTGTTTGCGTTTGGCTACCGCCTTTACTGCAGGGCTCCGATACCGTTTAACTTCGATATGGAAGTCTTACTGGCTTATATCATCGATTTTGCCAGTTTTGACTCCTTAACCTTGGTCTCTTGCGACCCCTCGACTATTGTCGAACTTAAATCTTCTACTTAACCTTTCATTTTTCTCCAAAAACTATATTCCAGACAGCTTTATCCCAAGAGAGTTGACTATTTATTATTCTTTTTTTCACTTGTTTGGATAGATCTTTTGGAATTTTGACAGCTTCGATATCAAATTCTTCTTTTATTAGTTCAATTTCCTCTTGAAGCGTAAGGCAATAACTAGCTCTTTGATAGGCTTTGGATAGTGTTGCTTTGTCGGGGATTACCTTACTGATACCATGGTCGAGTAATTTTTGTTCAAGCCAGTCAATTAGTTGTTTTGAAGTCATGGCGTTCAGCTCTACTCGTTTTCCGATCCATTTTTTCTGAAAAACTTGTTTTTCAACCAGGAAATCGCATTCTTCTTTGGTTGCACCGCAATTTCGTAAATAAATTTTTGGATCAATACATTGTTTATAATCAACAACCTCAGATTGGAGTTTTAAAACATCGTCTATTCGTAGGCCAATATCTGTAATTTCCGTGCTAGGTGCTAGTCTTGTACCACACTTTAGAGTTTGGAGAATCTTGAATCCAGCCAAATCAAAATCGTGAAGGACAAGAATTTTAGATCCTGCGGCCAGCTCTGAAACTAATCTACATGCAGCACCAACAGGGAGCCCTTTGGTTGACATGATGGCGATATCAAATCTTTCCGCAATTCTGGCGTCATCAAGAATTTCTGAAAATCCCTCTTTTTCGATAAAGAGCACGCCACCGTATCTGAGTTTAGGTCCAACAGTTTTAATACCTTTCGGTACAATACTATCTTCGTATATATCAAATTTACTGTTCCAGTCGTTGATGTACTTTAATACATCAATACCTCCTAGTGGTATGACCTTTTTTGTGTGTGGTTCGATTAAATGTCCCCGAGCATCCCAAACAATCTTTTCTCCACCGCCATATTGTTCGATATAATCTTTAAGTAAAGTTTGAGTAAAGTATGCTGAATCTTTCCATATTTCGCCCCTCGTTATCTCAAGTACTAAAGGCCTCGCAGCATACATGATCTGGCGAGCATTAGCAAAGTAACGTCCATTTTCGCTTGCTTTGTTTATTGCATCTTTCATAACTTTAAAAGCAGCGTCTCTTACTGTTTGCCGTGGTGGACGGTATGAGCGTAAACTTGATAAACCCCATGAACTCATGCTTTCTTGCCGTCTAAGCCCCTTTTTCTTCTGTTTCCAATCTCTAGAAGTCGATTTAAAAGCCGATTGTAAATCATTGGTTAAAGACATACTTGCTCCTTTCCTTTGTCGGTATATTCAAATTTTGGCCGGGCGATATGACAAACCACACAAACTGGATCTTGTGGTTCTATGTGGTTCTCAAACAACATTGTTTTTGCCTCACTCAAAAAATCAAATGTTGGTGACCAATTTAGACCAGATATTACTTGTCGGGAATTTTGCTCATGGTCTTTGTCATAGATAGCAAAACCAATTTCTATGACATGTGGTAAATTAGTTACCTCATCGATCTTGGCTATCTTTTTATACTTAAAGCTATTAGGGGCTATGTGATAGTCATTCATCATTCTAGTTTTAAGATGTTCTTCACCGATTGAACCTAAAGAAGTGGCTTTTACTTGTCTGCTATGTTTTTTAAGCGACATCAGAAGTTTCTCAATTGGTGCTAAAGGTATATCGTTGTTGACGATCAAGTCACACAACCTCTTACCTGAGAGTCCTGCATCATCTGTGGCCTCTTTTTGTTTAGTCGTACCACTAAGACCCCTAAACTCTGCAATGAATTCTCTTACGGTTTTTTCGCTGTCTCGATCCATGCTCAAATATGCAGCAATCAGCGTTTTGAGTTGCTCTGGTGTATACCAATGTGGTGAAGTTGGCTCTGTTGGTAACCACTTTTTCCAAACTGTGCTGGAAGGTTCATACGTTTTACCGTTTAAATTGAATGTCGCATGTGGATTAAATATGGCATATCTTTTTACGAGGGTTTCTGCGTCCATTGGGGTTTTGTAAATATTTGAAACTTTCGGTGTTAAAAGTAAGCCTGCTGAATCTGTGTAAAAAACTGTCACTTTTTTACAATTGCCTTCATCGAGTTTGTTTAACTTTATTTTTGGTTTCTGGTCTATTCGATCCAAAACAACCTCGATCATATACGTTTTTTTACCGTTCACTATTTCAATCTTGCCTATTTCACCATTAGCGACAAAAGGGGCGGCATATACACATTTAAGCGCATTTCCCAGTTGTCCTCGGGTGGGACTCACATAATAGCTTTTATCCGACACTCTTACGGTGTAGTTCAATGAACGATTAATCACTTTATCAGGGATCCCAGGACCGTTGTCTTCGACAGAAAAATAGTTTTCAGCAATTACTATCTGGATTTCCGGGGGTTTGTTTATATTTTCTGCAGCGTCAAGTGAGTTATCAATAAGTTCTTTTAAAAGAGCAATTGGCCACCATTCTTTACTGTGACCTATTTGCATCGATAGTTCTTTTTCGGTAAAAAACTCCAGAAGTCGACTGGTGGTAAAAAGCTTACGGACGAATTGTGGTTTTTTCATTGAGATACCTCCTTGCTTTTTCTAGTTCTTTGAGCTTTCTTTTTATCAATTAGTTTTTGGTAACGTTTTTCGAACTCCTGGTTATATTTCTTTTCTTCATCAGTGCTAAAAGCTTTTCCCCTGAGATTTGACAGACGATATTTGTCAAATTTTGACTTTTTCTTAAAACCAGGAGCGATGTTCTCATGGGAAGCAATACGTGCAGGAGTAATCCAAACCTCAACCGGAACGAATTCACTGACTTTATAATCGTAATAAAGGCAAATATAAAAAATACAGCGATGCCTTTTTACTTTTGTTCTAAAAATTGGCCTCCTGTAATGGCTAGTTTTAACGTCAATGGAGTTTGAGTCCCAGATAAGATCACGTTTTGACTTATCGTCAATTAGTCCAAGATCAATTATTTTTCCTCGAAAATAAGGGTGATCGACAATATAAATCTCTCCTCGTCTGCCTTTTCCTGAGTTGTTATCCTGTAAATCTAATCTGGGGATTCTTGGTATCCGGTACTTTGACATCCAATAACATATCGTGCCATTGGAAACTCCAAAGAATTTACCGACTTTTCTTGTTGAACCTAACTCTTCATATTTTTGCTTTAAATATTTTTTGTTTTTATATTGTTTTGACATAAAACCTCCTGAGCAATTTATTAAAACTGACACTCAGGAGATCATGTCTCCATCACCAACAACTTAAACTAAGGACTTTTGGAAGCAATAAAAAAGGAGTCTCCGGCCTTACTCGACCTTTTGCTCCTACGAAGAGGTACTCTTTACTAAACCTATGCTTCTTGAGAGAAGCTGTATAAATGATAACAGTTGAGTAAATCTTTTGTCAATAGGAAAAATTGGAATTAGCCCGTTATATCGACCAAATCATAAGGTGGGTATTGAAAGAAATTAAAGGTATTTTTGAGCTAAAACTCGCCTGTCAATCATTTCAATTGGTTTGCCTTCTGCAAATTTAAGAGCAGATAAGGAAAATAGGCCGGTAGTTACAAAATAACCTTTACTGACGCCTTCACTTATCATTACACCATAGAAATCCCTTATAAGCGGTTCACCAACTGTTTTTTTGAACCTTTTACATTGAGCTATGGAGTGTTCATCTTGTCGATTTAGGATTAGGTCTATACCGCCATCACCGGTGGCTTTTGTTTCCGTTACCTCCCAGTCTTTTTTTTCAAAGATATTGCGTTTTACCCATTTCTCGAACTCGACAGGTGTTAAATCAAATAAATCATCAACTTGTCTTAAATTCTTTTTTAGAGTTTGTATTTTCTTTCTTTGAAGATACGATCTTGCCATAAAAGTATCTGCCTCATGTTTTCGCAATTCTCGCTCTTCATAAGCCAATCCTTTTAACCGTCTTTTTATGTGTTCATCAATAAGATTATCCTTTTCCTTCTCTGATGAATATATATCAGCTGGGATCAGATCAGCGAACTGCGTTTTAATAAAATTCTTATCTATCTTTCCCTTTTTAATCATGGAGTTGATAACTTTATCCATCTCATCAAATCTTTTGTTAATTTTCTCTTCCTCATCCATCTCCTTTTGAACTTGTTCGAGTTCTATTTTTTGTTTCTCAAGCTTTTTCTTTTTATGAAGTTGAAATCTTATAAAGAGGATTCCGATACCCAGTAACAATCCGTAAGGTGGGTAGGAAAATAAACAGATCAACACAAAAACAAAGAAAACAAGTTGGGCTAGGCAACCATCGGAAGCAAAAATATTTTTATGACCCATATATTATCTTTTCTGGGTCATCCTCCAAACAGAAAGGGACGACCCCCAGTATTCAGAGCTGCGAAGCCTTGAACCCTACGAGAGTCGCCCCTTTTTGGGTTCAAGACCACGCCGAAGGCATATTTCGCAGCTCTGATCTGTTTATATTCTACTTGTTCGTTTCCCTTTTTACAATAATAAATGTATAATTAAAGACAATTAATGTATGACAGGCATAGACGAATTACTAACTCTCAAGCAAGCAGCCCAAATTTTGAAGGTGAACGAACAGACGCTCCGCAGATGGGACAATGACAACATATTAAAAGCTGTTAGGATCGGCACCAGGCGTGGTATTGGTGACCGCAGGTATAAAAAAGAAGATATTGAAGCATATATAAAAAGCAAATCTCAAAAAAAGAAAAAGTAGAGAATTTTAAAAATAGGAGAATTTAAAATTATGAAAAAAACAACCTCGGCCAATCTGGGGTTTGAGGAAAAACTCTGGGCGGCGTCCGACAAAATGCGAAACAACATGGACCCCTCGGAGTACAAACATGTTGTACTTGGCCTTATCTTTCTTAAATATATCTCCGACTCCTTCGAAGAACTCCACGAAAAATTAAAAGCTGACAAATTATCAGATCCCGAAGACAAAGACGAATACCTAGCAGAAAACGTCTTCTGGGTACCCCAAGAAGCCCGCTGGAATTCCCTTTTACAAAATGCCAAGAAAGCAGAAATAGGCAAACTGGTTGACGATGCCATGGTGGCAATTGAAAAAGAAAACCTCTCGCTTAAAGGCGTGCTTCCCAAAGATTATGCCCGGCCAACTTTAGACAAACAGCGCTTAGGAGAATTGATCGATCTTATCGGTACAATTGGACTGGGAGATAAAGAAAGCCGGTCAAAAGATGTACTTGGACGAGTCTATGAGTACTTTATCGGCCGATTTGCCAGCGCTGAAGGCAAGGGCGGCGGAGAGTTTTTTACCCCGGCTTCGGTAGTAAGACTTTTGGTCTACATGATCGAGCCTTACAAAGGCCGTGTTTTTGACCCGTGTTGCGGATCAGGAGGCATGTTTGTTCAGAGCGAGAAGTTTATCGAGACTCACGGCGGCAGGCTTGACGATGTCGCTATCTTTGGTCAGGAGTCAAACGCTACCACTTGGAGGCTTTGTAAGATGAACCTTGCCATAAGAGGAATTGAGAGTAAGCATATCTTGCTTGGTGATAGCTTCCACAACGATCAGCACAAAGACTTAAAAAGCGATTTTATCCTAGCCAATCCTCCGTTTAACATCAGCGACTGGGGCGGTGAAAGATTACGTGAGGATATGCGTTGGAAATACGGTACACCTCCGACAGGAAACGCCAACTATGCTTGGATCCAGCACTTTATTCATCATTTGTCACCAATAGGGATTGCCGGATTTGTCATGGCTAACGGGTCGCTCTCGTCAAACACTTCAGGAGAGGGAGAAATTAGAAAAAATCTGGTTAAGAACGGCTTGGTGGATTGTATTATCGCCATGCCGGATAAGCTTTTTTATACCACGCAAATTCCAGCATGTCTTTGGTTTGTCTCAAGAGACAGATACAACAACAAGTTTCGGGACAGGCACAATGAAATCCTATTTATCGACGCACGCAAGATGGGTAAGATGATCGACCGCAGACACCGGGAATTGACCGATGAAGATATAGCCACGATTTCCCAAACCTACCACAACTGGAGAAACAAGAACAGCAAGTATGAGGATAAAAAGGGCTTTTGCAAGGTTGCCACGATTGAAGAAGTAGAAAAGAATGGATTTGTTTTAACTCCAGGCCGCTATGTGGGTACAGATTTTGAAATGGAAGATGACGAAGTATTCGAAGAAAAAATGGCAAGATTAACAAAAGAACTTTCAGTGCAATTCAAACAATCCAAAGAGTTGGAACAGAAAATAAAGGAGAATTTAAAAAAAGTTGGATATGACATCTAAAACAAATTACAAACAAACCGAAATCGGCGAAATTCCACAAACTTGGGAGCTAGTTGAATTAAGGGATGTATTGTCAGAAAAAGGATATATCAGAGGGCCTTTCGGTTCAGCGCTAAGAAGACCTGAGCTAAAATCGGAAGGAATACCTGTCTATGAGCAACAACACGCAATATATGGTGTTCGAGACTTTAGATACTATATAGATGAAGAAAAATTTGAAGAACTAAAAAGATTTCAAGTAAAAGTAAATGACCTGATCATTAGTTGTTCGGGTACGCTTGGTAAGGTATCAATCATTACGGACGAAGACCCAAAAGGAATCATCAGCCAGGCGCTCTTAGCTTTAAGGCCTGACACTGAAAAGATATTACCAGACTATTTAAAGTATTTTTTTACCTCAAGATATGGATTTACTTCAATAACATCTCGCTCAACAGGAAGTGTTCAAGTCAATATCGCTAACCGGCAAATTATTGAATTGATAAAGCTTGCATTACCTAGTATTCACGAGCAACAGATAATCATTTTGATCCTCTCTTCTCTTGATGACAAGATCGAGCTCAACCGGAAAATGAACAATACGCTTGAGGAAATCGGCAAGGCACTCTTTAAGCAATGGTTTGTAGATTTTGAATTCCCCGATGAAAATGGTAGGCCTTACAAATCAAGCGGTGGCAAAATGGTGAATTCGGAATTAGGAGAGATACCGGAGGGGTGGGAAGCTGGACACTTTGGAAATGTTGTAGAAAATTTTGACTCAAAAAGAATACCTCTATCGAATAGAGAAAGAGAGAAACGCAAAGGAGACTTTAGGTACTACGGCGCAACTGGCGTAATGGATCATGTTAATGACTTCATTTTTGACGGAATATATTTATTGGTTGGAGAAGACGGAACGGTAATCACCAACAAAGAAACTGCAGTCACACAGTATGTATGGGGAAAATTTTGGGTCAACAATCATGCCCATGTACTAAAGGGTAAAAATGGATTTTCAACTGAAGTTTTAAAGCTTTTTCTTGAAGTTACAAATATTGCACCTTATATCACAGGAGCTGTTCAACCAAAACTTAATCAAAACAATTTAAATTCAATTCCTGTAGTTCTTCCGAAAAAAGAAATACTTGCCGAATTTAGTGGCCTTATAGATTTATTGTTTTCTAAATATCGACAAACACATGATGAGATTGAGCGTCTAACATCTATAAGAGATTCACTTTTACCAAGGTTAATGAGTGGAAAATTAAGAGTAAGGGATTATGAAAATTAAGAAGATAAAAACTATAAAAAATTACAAACCGTTTCAAGATTTTCAGTGGGATTGTTTATGTAAGGATAAAACTGGAAGAGAGTGTTCATTTTCTCCTTTTACAGTTTTCTTTGGAGAAAACAGGTCTGGGAAATCTTCAGTCTGTGAAATACTGAAAGACTTAACTGGTTTTCAAAGATTTGAAGGCGATAAACCCGTATTGTCAGAAGTTGAGCTTGAGACCGTTGAGTTAAGTAAAAACACAGCTCCAAATGGAAAAACTTATATAAAAAGGAATATATCAACGAAGACATACCGCTTCGAGCAAGGAAAATGGGATGATACACCAAAAGAACAAAAACATATCCTATTTTTTGATGTTGACTTTATAGATAAAAATATCCACTCCCACGGGACGATTAGCAATATCCAGGGATATCACACCCAAAACGCTGGCAATCTCATTATCAGCTTAGACGCTCAGGCAAATAAACAAAAGATGGATCTTTCGGAAAAAAAGATGGCCTTAAGTCAGTTTGAAAGCAACAACAAGGACATATTGCACCTAACAGTCTCCCCGGAAGAGATAGTCTTGTTTAACAAATATAAAAGTTTAAATAAAAATCAAAAAGGAGCACTTGCCAAAAGGACTTTAAGTGAAATTTCAGATCAAAAAAAAGACAAGGATCGTCTCACAAAACTACTAAACAAGTCAGCACAAATAGCAGGGATTCAAACGATAAATCAATTGTCAGACCGACCCCAGATTTCTTCAAAGAAGGTCTATATTGAACTTTTCGAAAGGGATATTAAAAAAACTGCTGGAGATGGTGCGGATTCTTTAATAAAAGCACATTATGAGCAACATAAGTCATTCCTAGAAAAAGATGAAAATTATAAAAGGATTACAGATACAAAGAACAAAAACTGTCCACTGTGTATGCAACCGTTATCTGGTGCAACAGCTGTCATCAAATATTATCGACAGGTATTTGACAAAACATATGAAAACGAGAAGCAAAAATACCTAAGCGATATTCAAAATCTTGAACAAGAAATTACGGAATATCTTACCTTCATAACTAATTTACCAGAAGATGTACTCGAGGCTTTTTCTTCTTTTGAGAAAGTAAATCAGGAATTTGAAATTAAAGATCTTTACAATATTGACGAGAAGATTTCTTACAATAAGAAATTTGAAATATGCAGTAAAGCCTCTCAGGCAATATCAATACTTCAGCGGGCTTTACAGCAACTGAAAACTTTAGAAAAACCAAAATATTGTACCGATTCCGCTTATGATGAATTAAATGCTTTTTTTGTTAAACTCGACAAGTTGATAACTGAATTTAACAAATTTATTGATAGTAAGAACCAAAAAATCAACCAGTTTAAACAGAAATATTCGGTAAAAAGGAACACTGACCTAGAGCATCAAAAAGTAAACAACAAGATTGCTGAACTTGAAGGAATCTACGCATTTGTTGAAGGAGAAAGAGTTGAGCAAATTAAAAAGCACGAGAAGGTAAAGTCTGAAAAAGAAAAATTAGATCAGGAAGTAGATTTGTTAGAAGACAATTTAGAAAAGTATTTATCAGAGAAAATACCTCAATCTCTCATTGACTTAATGATAAAAATCATTGGTCGTTTCAACCTCAATTTTACACTTAAGCATATTAAGCTTTCACCGAAGACGAAGGAGTACCCCTTTTCTTTCAGAATATACGATAAAAGCGGAAAGGAAAGAGCTTTTAAGCAAGGTTTATCAGAAGGCGAAAGACAGATGGTTTCCTTGGCGTTTTTCTTTGCGTTGAACGAGAATATTGGTGACAAAAAAGACGTTATCTTGATTCTAGACGATCCAATAACTAGTCTTGACGCTCCCAATCTGAAGATACTATCGGATCTCATCCATGAAAAAACTAAAACCTTTGGGCAGATTGTCGTATTAACCCATCACCCGCTTTTTTATAAGTATTTATCAAAGTGTGAGAATCCCAACCCGATCACGTTTGGTATAGCTAGAAATAGAGAAGAATTCGGTGGAAGCTTTATCTACTCTGATCCTGGATTTGACTTACTTGCGGATGTAAAACAGTGTTATCAGGAGATGACAGAGCAGGCAAAAAAGGGCACATTATGCCTAGAGGCAATAGCTTTGAAATATGGTCAGCTTTTGCGGTTAGCCATAGAAAGATTTATCAAAAACGAACTACTATTATGGAACAAAGAGGATAACTTTACTCAGGTTACCGACAATTTAATATCTGGTAAAGGAAAACTTATCAAGCTGAACGATACCGATTTGGAAAGAATAAGAAATATTTATAAGTATTGCAGTTACTCAAATTTGTTACATGCAGACAAAGAAATTCCATCGGCAATCTCTGAACTAGATAATCACATTGCCGAATTTATAAAAATAACTGAAAAAGTTTACTAAATATGTCTAAATATACAGAATCAGATTTAGAACAGGCAACGCTGGAGTGGCTTTCAGAGCTTGGGTATAGCGTGGTTGGAGGACCAGAGATTGCTCCACCGCCAGATGGTGAAAGGCCGGAACGTAAAAGCTACTCTGATGTAGTTTTAGTAGAACGATTACAAAATGCGATTAACCGTTTGAATCCGGATATACCGGAGGGAGCCCGAGAAGATGCTTTACGCAAAGTGCTTCGAGTATCTACTTTAAGCCCTCAACTGGCAGTAAACAACAAAGCCTTTCATGCCATGCTTCGTGACGGTGTGGATGTTGAATATCAACGGACAGATGGCTCAATTGCCGGAGATAAAGTAAAACTTTTGGATTTGAGCAAGCCTGATAAAAACGATTTTCTGGCAGTCAACCAATACACGGTTATCGAAAACAGAGCCCAAAGACGACCGGATGTCGTTATCTTTATCAATGGTCTTCCTGTTGCGGTTATCGAGCTGAAAAACCCGGCAGATACCGGAGCTACTGTTAAAGGCGCTTTTAACCAGATTCAAACCTACAAAAGCGAAATTCCTTCTCTTTTTGCCTATAACGAACTGGCAATCATCAGCGATGGTTTGGAAGCCAGAGCCGGAACGATTTCTTCAAACATGGAGTGGTTTACCAGGTGGCGGACTATTGAGGGTCAGGATTTAGCGCCAAACTCGGTGCCTCAGCTGGAAGTATTGTTAAAAGGGATTTTTGAAAAACAAAGACTTTTGGATATTATCAATAACTTTGTGGTCTTTGAGACTGATGGTGAGAAAATCAGCAAAAAAGTAGCTGCTTACCATCAGTATCATGCTACCAATAAGGCTGTTTCTAAGACAATGGAAGCAACCGGAAAAGAAGGAGACCGGCGCTGTGGCGTGGTTTGGCATACGCAAGGATCAGGCAAGAGTTTAACTATGGTCTTTTATGCCGGAAAAATCATCCAGGCACTTGATAACCCGACGATTGTGGTTTTGACAGACAGAAATGACTTGGACGATCAGTTGTTTGGAACCTTTTCCCGCTGTTCAAGTTTACTTCGGCAAACTCCCAAACAGGCAGAAAGCCGGGAACAATTAAAAGAATACTTAAAAGTTGCTTCTGGTGGCGTGGTTTTTACCACTATCCAAAAGTTTTTCCCCGAAAACGGCAAACATGACTACCAGATGCTCTCGGAGCGGACAAATATTGTGGTTATTGCCGATGAGGCTCACCGTAGCCAGTATGACTTTATCGATGGTTTTGCCCGCCACATGAGAGATGCACTTCCCAACGCTTCGTTTATCGGCTTTACCGGCACTCCAATTGAGCTGACAGACAAAAACACCAGAGCAGTTTTTGGAGAATATGTTGACGTTTATGATGTTTCCCAGGCAGTTGAGGATAAAGCAACAGTACCGATTTACTATGAGGCAAGGCTGGCTAAGATTTCTTTAAAGGAAGAAGAACGGCCTAAAATTGACCCGGAGTTTGAAGAATTAACAGAAGGAGAAGAAGTGGAAAAGAAAGAAAAGCTTAAGAGCAAATGGGCCCGGCTTGAAGCTTTGGTTGGAGCTCCAAAGCGTATTTCTCTTATCGCCAAGGATTTAGTTGAACATTTTGAAACTAGACTTTCAGCAGTTGACGGCAAAGGTATGGTGGTGGCAATGAGCCGGAGGATTGCGGTTGAGCTATACAACGAACTGGTTAAGCTTCGACCAAACTGGGCTTCTGATGATGATCGGGATGGATTTTTGAAAGTAGTGATGACCGGGTCAGCCGCTGATCCTTTGGACTGGCAAAAACATATCCGCACCAAACAGGTAAGGCACGATATAGCCAATCGAATGAAAGACCCCAACGATAAATTAAAATTAGTCATTGTTCGGGATATGTGGTTGACAGGCTTTGATGTGCCGTGTCTGCACACCATGTATATTGACAAACCAATGAAAGGTCATGGACTGATGCAGACTGTGGCTCGAGTCAACAGAGTCTTTAAAGACAAACAAGGAGGACTGATCGTTGACTATCTGGGTATTGCACCGGAGCTGAAGGACGCTTTGGCTTACTACACTGACAATGACCGCAAGAAAGTAGCCATACCCCAAGAAGAAGCAGTCAGGATCATGCTTGAAAAGTACGAGGTTGTTTGTCAGATGTACCACGGGTTTGAGTATAAAGATAAATTAAAAGGCTCGGCTTCTGAGCGTACTAGACTTATTGCTTCGGCTATGGATTATATTCTCGGCTTGGAAGACGGGCAGAAGCGGTACATCCAGGCTGTAACTGAGCTTTCATTTGCCTTTTCCCTATCCGTACCCGATGAGGAGGCTCTGAAAATCAGAGACGAAGTTGCCTTTTTCCAATCGGTAAAAGCTGGTATTAGAAAATCTGGCGGCGGGGGCGGTGGCGGAGGACCAACTGACGAAGATTATCAGGAGGCAATCAAACAGATAGTTTCGGGAGCGATTGTTTCGGATAAGGTTATTGATATCTACTCGGCAACAGGAATTAAAACACCGGATATTTCCATTCTTTCTGATGAATTCTTGGCTGAAGTTAAAGATTTGCCTCATAAGAATTTGGCCTTTGAGATGCTTAAGCGCCTGCTAAATGATGAAATTGTCACTATGATGAGGTCTAATCTGGTAAAATCACGCTCTTTTGCTCAGATGCTTGAGGAGACAATTAAGAAATACCAGAATCGCACTATCGAAGCCGCCCAAGTGATCGCTGAACTGGTTGAACTGGCCAAGAAAATTAAGAAAGAAAAAGAACGAGGTGGAGAGATTGGGCTTAGCCCCGAGGAAGTGGCCTTTTATGATGCGCTATGCGTCAATGAAAGCGCCATCCGGGAGTTGGGAGATAAAATACTCATGCAGATTGCCAGAGAGCTTGTGTCCATGCTTCGTAAAAACACCACCATTGACTGGACAATCAAAGAAAACGTTCAAGCAAAATTAAGAGTGTATGTTAAGAAGCTTTTACGAAAGTACAACTACCCACCGGACAAACAGGAAAGCGCAACACAAACCGTATTGGAACAGGCAAATTTACTTTGTAAAGACTGGAGTGGAGAAAATTAAATATTGAGTATAAAAATATGTCAATATCAGCACCAAGAATAGAATCAGAAGGAAGCAAACAGATCATCACTTTGCTTGACGCTTTAACCGAAGGCTCTTTACGGGTGCCCAGATTTCAAAGAGATTTTGTCTGGGAACGAAGTAAGATTGTGGCTTTGCTTGACAGTATCTTTAAAGAGTATCCTATTGGAAGTTTTTTCCTCTGGGAAACAACTGGTAAGCACAATCTTTTCTATCGGGACTTGCCGGAGCTTGGCATTATGCCTAAAAAGCCAAGGTCGGATGAGAAGTTGAAGTTTATCCTTGACGGCCAGCAAAGGATTTGTTCGTTATATGCTGCCTGGAAGGGATTGAAGGTTGAGATTAAACACAACAACAAGGTTAAAGCAATTGACTGTTCGGTTATCTGTCTAGATCTGGATTACTACAAAAAAACTCCTGATGAAAACGGAAATATCTCTGTTTTTGAGGTCAAAAAAGAAAGCGACCGATACTTGCCTTTGTATAAAATAATCGGAGAAGATCACTTATCTCTTTATGACAAGTTGCCACCGGAAAGACGAAAAGTCTTCAACGATTGTTATCGACGGTTTACTACCTACCCCCTAAGCGTGGTTACCGTATCTAACGCCACTTTAAACGAGGCTTGTGAGATATTTGAAAGGATCAATCAGGGAGGTAAGAAGCTGTCGCTATTTGACCTGATCGTGGCTAGCACTTGGGGAGAAGATTTTGACTTGAAAGAGAAATATGAGGAATTAAGCGGAAGAATCAGCAAGAAAAACTTTGGTGAGATCCCGCCGGAAGTAGTCACTCATACTGCCTCTTTAATCCTTAAAGGCTATTGCAACAAGATTTACCAACTGCAGCTAAGAAAGGAGGAGATTAAAAACAATTGGGATGGGATCGCTTCAGCAATTGAGCAGGCAATTGACCACTTAACAGGCAGTTTAGGAGTAAAAATCTTTGACTTTGTGCCATACCCCTCATTTATTTCCTTACTTGCCTATCTATATTACAAATCACCCCGACACTCACTGGACAAAGAGGTTACCGAGAAGGTCCACGAGTGGTTTTGGAAGGCCTCCCTAAGCGAACGGTACACAGCGGCTATGGAAAGTAAAATGGGTGAGGACAGAAGAGAAATTTTTGACAAATTGCTTTCAGATAAAGAGCCAAAGATAAATTTCCAGATTACGGCCGATGAAGAGAAAATCGCTAATACTACCATCAGTACCAAATCAGCCCTGCGTAATGCTTTTTTCTGCATGTTAGCGCTTCGAACACCGAAACATTTCAGAACAAACGAACCGATTTCTATGGATTATAACTTCTGTTCAGAGTTTAACCATCCGGAAAAACACCACATCTTCCCTAAAAACCATCTTTCAAAACACGGTCAGAGTGGAGAGAATCTTATCGCTAACTTCTGTTTTATCCCGGCAGAGCTTAACAAAGAAATTCTAGATAAAAGCCCAAGCGACTATTTTTCAAAGTTTGATAAGGAAAACTCTGACTTTGATAATACTTTACAATCACACTTGATAACTTATTCTGAAGTTATCAAAAATGATGACTACCAGGCATTTATCAAAGAAAGGGTAATAAAAATTAAAGGTGAATTTGAGAGATTGACGGGATCAAAAATCATCCAGATTTTAGGGGTTAATGCCAATAGCGCCCTTGATGATATTGAACTTCGGCTTCGCTTGCTCATCGATAACGTTTTAAGGGATAAAGTCGGCCCCGATTACTGGGATAAGGTTATTCCACAAGATATTAAAGTTAAAGCTAAAACCAAGATTGCCGAGTATGTAAGGAAAAATCCATATATCAAAGAGGATCAATTATCCTCTTATGAGAAACTCTGCCAGTGTGATGTGATGGATTATTCAAATACAATCTTAAAGAATTGGCAGTTTTTCGAGCAATACTTCGGATCAACCTATGAAACAGAGAAAAGGTTTATCACTTTAAAGGACTTCAGAAATGCAGTTAAGCATGTCAAGGAAATCAATTTTGTATTACAGAAGGAGGCTGAAGCAGCGGTTGAGTGGTTTTCGCAAATACTCAGAGTAGTTAAAAATATCGATAAAGAAGAGCCGGAAGAAAGCAAAGTAGCCTTGGGAAGAAAGATTGAACCAGACGAGCAGACGATTAAGCGGGTCAAAAGCGAGTTTGTCAAACAAGCAGTTACTTCAATCCCAGAATGGGTGGAAAAAGATTTTAAGGATCGGGATGTGTCGTTTGAGAGGTGGGCTGGATCCTCAAGAGCGATAAAGATATCCAAAAATCTGGTACTTTACTATTATTCTGCTGAGCAGTGGATTTTTGCCGAGCTTCAATATACTAACCCTGAAGAACTAGAGTTGCTGAAAGATAAATTGTCTAAGCCTGAGTCAGTCATGCCAAAGAAACGTCACGATCAGGTAAGATTTCATCTTATCAATAATGAGGATTTGGAAGTGGTTAAAGAAATTATCAGAAAGCGGGTTAGTTTATGATAAAACTCTCACCCTCAACAATTAGCCTATACATGGAGTGCCCGAGGTGCTTTTGGTTGCAGTTTAACAAAAATATTCACAGGCCAAGAGGAATTTTTCCATCTCTACCGGGAGGCATGGATGGGGTTATCAAAAAATACTATGACAAGTACCGCAGACAGGGTAAGTTACCGCCAGAAATTGAAGGAAAAGTAATTGGTAAGCTGTTTGACGATGAGAAACTCTTAAAATCATGGCAGAGTAACTGGGAAGGGCTGACATATGAGGACAAAGAGCTTGACGCTGTTCTTAAAGGTGTTTTGGATGACTGCTTGGTTGATGATGGCGTTTATATCCCCTTGGATTACAAAACCCGGGGTTATGAGTTAAAAGAAGATACCAGCAGTTATTACCAGCACCAGTTGGATATCTATTGCTATTTGTTGATGAAAAACGGTTATAAAACAGCCAGTTTTGCTTATCTGGTCTATTATTTCCCCAGACAAGTAGCAGAAAACGGCCGAGTGGACTTTGAAGTCGAGCCTAAAAAGCTGGAAACAGATATAACTAGAGCAGAAAAGTTATTCAAGGATGCCGTAGAGTGTCTAAAAGGCCCAGAACCCAAGCGCCATAGCGATTTTGCTTGTGAGTTTTGCAACTGGGGCTCTAAAGCGTTTGGAGATTAAATGAAAACAGAAAATATAGACAAATTAACAGAATCAAGAGAACAATTTTTCAAATATGTGTCTATATGCAATAAAAACTTTCGATCCTTAACCCCGTCAATCTATCTCTACCGGAAGATCTTCGAACGTCAAAAGCAAGTAGATTTTCAGACAGTAAAGCTAACTGGTGACAGAGATTTTATAGAGCTATGTTATGTTACTTTGGTTTCGTGGAATATGAACATGCGGGGGGCAAGATTGGCTGACTTTAATGATTTTGCGGAATCCATCCGGAAGAATAGTGGAATTGTTACTCAATTAAGCAGTAAAGAACTTCAGCGATTGACCGAGATTGAGCTAGAACAGGTTTTGGAGATAACAAGACAACTGTTCTTGGGTTTAAAAATTATGAAGTCAAAGTCAAAAATTGTTGGAGTATCAAAAACACTCCATTTTTTGTTACCAAAGCTATTTCCCCCGATGGATAGGCGATACACAATGAACTTTTTTTACGGTTACTTCAATTATCATAATGAAGAGATAAAAGAATTCAAATCGTTTTCAATTTTAATGAGGGAGCTTTACAAGATTACCCAGCAACTTAAGCTAACTTTAAAGGATGTTGATGGCGTTCTTTGGAATACAACGGTGCCTAAACTAATAGATAATGCAATAATCGGGTTTGTTTCAAGAAAATCTTAGATTAGCATCTAAAACGCTTAAAATTACCCTCATACACCTCTTTGACGGTCTCGCCTTCCGTGTTTCGATCAAAGATATATAAGTCTGGCTGTAGCCGGACAGCTTGGAGAGGGTTTGTTGGCTTACATAACGCCCTTTTCTGGTTCTACTCCGGTACAGGTAGTTGGCAAAATCTTCCATTGGATATATGAACCTCCTGATATGCTGGTTGGTTGTTGGTTAACCTTCTGGCAATTTCGAGCTGGATTTTAAGCTTGGCAAGCGTTTCCCGATTGAAGATATGATACAGTGTAAGTGGCGGGGTGTTGAGCCCAGTAAGTTTGTATTCCCCAAGAGCATCTGATGTCGGAGACTGCGGAAGAATCTCTTTACTTGCAGGTATTCCTTGTGTTACCCTGGGCTACGTGAGTACGCTAGGTGCAATCCCCATCGACCTGCATATCACCCCGATTGACGGACGAAATTATTTTAAGATTAGCACTCTCTCCGACTATTTCTCGGAACGCGCGATTAACCGAGAGCGGGTATTTGTCGAAATCCAGTATCTGCTTTGGCTGTCGCGTTATCGAGTGATTCGCCCGGTTACCACCAAAGAACAGACGCATCTCAAATCCCTCTTTTTACTTACCACCAAAGACTATCTGAGGCTTCGGGAGATTGAACAGCAGACCAACCATGACGTTAAAGCGGTTGAACTCTACCTGCAGGAGCGCCTTAGTAAAACTACGCTGCGGGATATCGCGAGCATGGTTCATTTCGGACTGACGTCCGATGACATCAATTCCTGTGCCTATGCCCGCTGCATCAATCGCGCGCTCAAGGACATTATCTTACCCATACTGTGGGAAAATCTGGCGGAATTAAAAAAGCAGGCGCGCGAATACAAACAGTTGCCCATGCTTGCCTATACCCACGGACAGCCGGCCAACGGCACGACTTACGGAAAAGAGCTGGGTGTCTATATCTACCGGCTGGAGAAGCGCATCAGGCAACTCTCGCAGTTTCGGGCAGCGGGCAAATGTTCGGGGAATGTCGGTAATTTTAATGCCCACGCCGTGGTCTTCCCCAAGGTAGATTGGTTGCGGTTCTCCGAAACCTTCCTGGAACAGCTGGAAGTAAACCCAGAGCCGATTTCTACCCAAATCGCCTCATATGACTCGCTTACCGACATCTTCCAAACCATGCTACAAATCAACCTGCTGCTTTTAGGGCTGTGTAAGGATTTGTGGCTCTATGCCCTGTTGGGATTCCTCAGCCAAAAGCGCATCCCTGCGGAAGTGGGCTCAACTGCTCTCCCGCATAAAATTAATCCGATTTACTTGGAAGGGGCGGAGGGCGGGTTTGAGATTGCCAATGGACTTTTGGAAATGTATATCCGGAAACTCTCCTACTCCCGTCTGCAGCGGGACCTTTCCGACAGTACGATACGCCGGTCTTTCGGTACCGCCTTTGCCTACAGCCTGCTTTCCTACCAAAGCGTTTTGGAAAGTTTGCACCGAATTCGTCCCCATCCGGAATTTATGGCACAAGCGCTCGACGACCACTACGAAATTCTCTCCGAGGCCATCCAAAATTATTTGCGGGCCAAAGGCCGCGGCGATGCCTTCGAGCGCACGAAATTGTTTTTCCGCGGCTTTGTCCACAGCCGCCAGGAGATCGCCGCATTTATCAAAACCCTGCCGCTTGCCACTCAAGACAAGAAGGTATTGTTGGCTCTAACTCCCACTGGTTATACCGGTCTGGCTGACCGGCTGGTTGAGACGTATGCCTAAGGTCCACTTTCCGCTCGTTGTTATCGGCGCCCAATGGGGAGATGAAGGAAAAGGCAAACTGGTTGACGTTTTGGCCCAAGATGCGGATTTGGTCGTGCGGTTTAACGGCGGTAACAATGCCGGTCACACCGTAACGGTAGGCCGGGACATCTTCAAACTTTCGCTATTACCTTCGGGCGTAGTGCAAAAAAAGCACGTGGTTATTGCCCAAGGATGTGTAGTTGACCCACAGGTGTTACTTGAAGAGATTGCGCTTATCAAAGCCCGCGGTCTGCCGCTTAAGCTTTCGCTTGATCCCCGCGTCCACGTGGTGATGCCCTACCACAAAGCGCTGGACCGGGCCACCGAACTGTGGAAAGGAAAAAGCGCTACCGGCAGTTTACACTTGGGGATCGGCTACTGCTATGAGGACAAAAATAACCGCTTCGGGATACGGATGGATGACCTACTTTATCCAGCGGTATTTCGGGAGAAACTGCGCCGCAACCTAGGGTTGCAGCTCAGGCGGATCCGGCAGGTTTTCGGCCAGAAAGAATCATTTGATATTGCATCAATTTCCCGCAAGTATCTTCATTACGGTAAACAGCTCAAGCAGTATTTGGAAGACACTTCCACGCTTATCGAAAACGCCCTGCAGGCAAAAACAAAACGCGTGCTGTTTGAGGGCGCCCACGGGACCCTTTTGGATCCGGTGTTCGGCACTTACCCGTATACGGTCGCCATCCACACCATCTCAGGCTCGATCTTCCCCTATGTCGGCATCTCACCCCGACCGGTATCGACGCTGGGGGTGGTCAAGGCGTATACAACCCGTGTCGGTAACGGACCGTTCCCGACCGAACTGACCGATGCGACCGGTGCGGCGATGCGCACTAAAGGCGGCGAATTCGGCACCGTATCCAAACGGCCACGGCGCTGCGGTTGGCTGGATCTGCCGGCACTTAGAACGTCCACCCGGCTTTCCGGATACACCGCTTTGGCGTTGACAAAACTTGATGTTTTAAGCGGACTTTCCACCCTTAAGGTGTGTGTTGCCTATAAAACAAATGGCAAGCGCTACAGTGACATTCCGGTGTCCGCATACACGTACGGCACCTGTACTCCGGTCTATACGCAACTTGACGGTTGGCAGCAGGATATTTCCGCCTGCACCGCCTACGCGAAGTTGCCGGCGACAGCCAAGGGATATATCCGGTATGTTTCTCGGGCGCTCAAAACACCGGTAGCATACGTATCAGTCGGACCGAAACGGTCACAAGTTATTACTGTACCTGCTGCAGCGCAAACAGATTTATGAAATTTGATGAAGGTTTTACCTACGATGATGTGTTGCTCATTCCGCAGCGCTCGTTTATCGACCACCGGCACGAAATCTCCCTCAAAACCCACCTGACGCGCACCATCGAAATGTCCCTGCCGTTTCTGTCTGCCAACATGGATACGGTTACAGAATCGGCCATGGCCATTGCCCTGGCGACAGAAGGGGGTATCGGCATTATCCACCGGTTCATGACCATCGACGAACAGGTTCGGGAAGTTGCCAAAGTCAAACGCAATGTCGGATTCGTGCTGAGCGCTCCCTACACCATTAGACCCGACGACACAATTGAGCAAATCCTGCAACAAAAAACCCAAACCGGCATCGATTGTTTTGTGGTAACCGCTAAAGCCGGGCGTGTCGTCGGCATCATCAGCCGGCGCGATTACCAGTTTGCGCCGTCCCCCAACACGCCGGTTGCCAAACTCATGACCCCGCGAAAGCGGCTCATCGTCGGAAACAGAAAAACTACGATTCAAGAAGCCAAGAAAATTTTTGCGTCCCAGAAAATCGAGAAATTGCCGCTGGTGGACCGCCATGGCATGCTGGTCGGACTGATTACCGCCCGGTCCGTGAAAAACTTTGAAAAGTTTCCGCATTCCACCAAAGATGCCTACGGACGGTACCGGGTCGGTGCGGCGGTCGGAGTGGTGGATGATTATTTGGACAGAACCAAGGCGCTTCTGACTGCAGGCGCTGACGTTGTCATGGTGGATGTGGCCCACGGACACAACGACGTGTCGCTGCGTGCCATAAAAACCATCCGTAAACTCTACAAAGACACGGAGATTATCGGCGGCAACGTCGCCACCCCCGAGGGTGTCGCTGACCTAATTGCCGCGGGAGTCGACGCGGTGAAAGTGGGTATCGGACCTGGTGGTTTGTGCACCACTCGCATTGTCGCCGGTGTCGGTGTCCCGCAACTGACGGCCATCATGCGCGCCAGCGCCCGGGCCAAGAAGTCCGGGGTACCAATTATCGCCGACGGCGGAACGAATTATCCAGGCGATATCACCAAGGCTTTGGCTGGTGGAGCTTCAGCGATTATGCTGGCCGGGTGGTTTGCCGGAACGGATGAAAGCCCCGGAGGTATCATCCTGCGCAAGGGCATGAAATACAAAATCCACCGCGGATCCGCTTCGTTTTTGGCCACAGCCGACCGCAAGTTGAAATTCAAGCAAACCACGGAAGACCGGCTTAATTCCATCGTGGCCGAAGGAATCGAGGCGCTAATCCCCTACAAAGGCAAGGTTGCCGACGTCATTTATCAGCTCAGCGGCGCGCTTAAGTCTGGCATGAGCTACTGCAATGCCCGCACGATTAAGGAGCTGTGGAAAAATGCCCGGTTTATCCGCATCACGGATGCCGGATTTCGGGAAAGCAAATCCCACAACGTCGAAGAGTTGTAATGGTCGCGCCGATCCCAAGATGATATGAATATTTATCATAAGGAAACCTCCGTAATCGTCAGGTCTGCACTCGCTTTTTTGCGGGTCCAATGAGGATGGCCTCGGTGACCAATTCCCACGATAATGGCGGTTTGGGATGGTATAAAATAAAAATTAAAGGAGGTAAATAGGTTGTGATAAGTACCACCAAGAAATCCGCGAAGAAGGCGGCTAGGAACACCACCGCGATCAACAAGAAGTTCAAGGGATTCACGGACGAGGAACGAGCCGCAATGAAGGCTCGCGCAGAGGAGCTGATGGCCGAATCGCGCTCGAACAAGAGGAAAGCGGACGGGGAACGTGATGTGCTGGCGGTGATCGCCGCGATGCCGGAACCGGACCGCACTATGGCCAAGCGGCTCCATGCCATCATCAAAGCCAACGCGCCAGCCCTCTCACCGAAAACCTGGTACGGGATGCCCGCCTATGCCAACAAGGACGGCAAGGTCGTTTGCTTCTTCCAAAGCGCAAGTAAGTTCAAATCGAGGTACGCGACGTTCGGCTTTAATGATACGGCGAACCTCGACGAAGGCGCCATATGGCCGACCTCCTTCGCGCTAAAGAAGTTGACTGCTGCCGAAGAGGCGAAGATCGCAGCGCTCGTGAAGAAAGCGGTGAGTTAAGGGTCTAAATCCTGCCTGCCGGCAGGCAGGCGGTGAGCTGAGGATTGAGCCAGCTATCTCAATTTTCCTGTTCCTGAACATGTCAATCAGGGGGAGCAGCGAAGAAAAGGAGCCCAAGGCGGCTCCTGTTTTTTGGATCAGGGAGATCCTGCCCGGGGAGCAAGAATTATATTCAAAAAACCATATTGACTTGTATCATTTTTTTAGGTACAAGATTCAATAGCCAATCAAGAGCGATGGGGAGAGAGTTGGCTCGATGATCCATCCGGCAACCGATCTCATAAGAGCTACGGTGCTAAACCCAACCCTGTAAAGGGAAGGATTAGTCCGATCTCTGTCGGAAAAGGTTCTATTCACCTCTCTTTACAGAGAGGTTTTTAGTTAAAGGGGAGGTGAGTAAAAATGACGGAAAGAGAACAAAAATTTCCAGTATTGTTCGGTGATGGGAGGACAAGACCCGTAACACCTGATTTTCTCATTAATTCGTGGCCCGCACTTTGGGACTCATTTGTCGGACTCATTGGAAATTTAGAAGAATACAATAGAGAAAGTAGGTTGAACGAACAAGGCGAAGAACTACTAAGAGATTGCTATGAATTTCTGGAAAAGCATCCAGAATTAAAGATCGAGGATACTGTTACTCTAAAGAGGTGGGGCGATGAGTTGGGCTGGCCTGATTGGTTCAAGAAAGCTACAAGAGTCGACAGGGATATACTCTAGCCTCTAAGCCCTTATCTTTTTACCCCATTGGTAAACTGAAGGCAAACGTTGAGCCTTTGTTTGGCTTGCTCACTTCCAGGACGACATCTCCCCCCATGAGTTGGGCAAACTTCTTTGATATATACAAACCCAAACCGGTACTTTCCGCTTTGGACTGAAGACGTCCTCCGCCGACCTGCATGAACCGCCTAAAAAGCAAGCGTTGAGATGCCGGCGTAATGCCGCTGCCGGTGTCGGTCACTTTGGTCATGAGCGTTCCTTTTTCTTCTTGGTGGGTGATCGTCAATCCGCCCTGAAGTGTATATTTAATGCCATTGCTCACCAGGTTTGTTAACACTTCTTTTGATTTCATCTTATCCCCTATGACTCTGCGATGTTCTCCGCCAATGTCATGATGGATATAGAGCTTGCGTTTTTTGGCCAGATCGGAAAGCTCTTTTATTACCTCATCGGTGAGCGTTACGATGTCAAATGGAGTTTTATCGACTTCCAGTCTTCCCTGGTCAATCCGTGATACGTTTAGGAAATCATTGACGAGATTTGCCAACTGTTCGGATGTTTTTTCAATTTTTTTGAGGTGATCTATTCTTTCTTCCCGGCCCAGCGCATCGAACTTTGTCAAAAGCAAATAGACCGCCATGCGTATGACGGATAGGGGAGTACGCAGCTCATGCGCTGCTGCAGAAAAAAACGCTTTTTCTTCCAAGATACGGGCGACGTTTCGACTGTTGTCGGCAAAAATAAATGCGGTTATTGCATTCGTTCCATCGGACAAAAGCGGAGTGAGCGTGGCGCTGATCGGTATGTTCCCGTGTTTGGTGGTGAACTCGACAGTCTCCGGCAGGGTTTGGCTTTTTCCCTTTCGTGCCTGCTCAAATTGTGAAAAATCATTCCTCCCGCCGATTTTTAACCTGTGCAAGACCTCAGAATACGGCTTTCCTACGGCAGGAGGACTGTCTAGGAATTTTTCTGCGTATGTGTTGACAAGCTGTACGACGCCATTCTGATCAATACAAATTACTCCGTGATCCAAATGCGATACTATTCGACCCGCAAGGAGCTGAAATTCATTCTGGCCTTGGGCTTCTTTGGGGATCCTCGCAAGATCTGCTTGGGTTTTACCGAGTGTCATTTCCAGGTCATTTAACCGCTTCCTGTATTGGTCGAGTTGCGAGCGCTGCCGGATGAATATCCTATACAGTACGACTGCAATACAACACGCGATAAGGGTAATGATCAGCAGGGGTACGTTCACTCTTTAATACTATCAAATTTTCTCTTATCTCCGACAGAGCGAGGGAGGCCGGAGAAAACCACCTCCGGGGCGGATTATCAACGATTATGCGGATAGTGTCCGAAGAACTATTGACAAAGAGAGTGTACGTGTTACACTCAGCCAACAATTATGGATAAACTAACCCCGGCTGTTATTGTGGCATTAATCGCGGGCGGCATTGCTGGGTATTTTATTCATGGTGCGGTAACATCTACCGAAACTCCCAATTCCCCAAATCAGCAAGCATTGTCAGAGACCCAAAGCCCATCCACTTCCTCCCAACCGGGTTCCGAAGAAGCAAAGATCCAAGATGCTTTATCTGCCGCACCTGAGTCTCTGAGGGAAGATGCCACTGTAATGGATTTTCCTGAAGCAGAAGGGGGCAGTTTAATTGAGCTTCAACAGGGTACCAATGGTTGGACCTGTCTGCCGGATTATCCGGCCTCACCGGGTAAAGACCCAATGTGTTTAGATAAATCAGGTATGGAATGGTTGCAAGCATATGTGGCGCAAAAAACTCCCAGCCTAACTCAAATTGGTCTGGCTTATATGCTTGAGGGTGGTTCTGATGCATCAAACACCGATCCTTTTGCGACTACCCCAACAGAAGGAGAAGACTGGATTACTACCCCATCCCATGTCATGGTTTTTCCGGTTGGCAGACTCGACCCTACTCTCTATGGAACTGACCCTAAAAAAGGCGGCGCCTGGATCATGTGGGCAGGTACTCCGTACGAGCACCTTATGATTCCGGCAGAGTAACCGCTTACTCCTTACTCCGTAACCATTTGGTATAGTATCTCCATCCAAAGGCGGGCAGGCACAGAGGGAGCAGACAAGAAAAAGAGCCGAAACGGCTCTCTTTTTTTTGTTTCCGCGATGACGACACTCTTCGGAATACGATCCCCAGTAGATGTTGAGGTACCAGCTCGAGTATGGGGTACTGAGAAGCACTACTTATCTACTTGTGTTGAGGCCTGATGGTTTTTTCGAATATCTCCAGTGCAAATTTCCTTACCTTTATTGCCCGAGCTTTATTCCTGAAAGGCGGGGGAACGACGTACAATGCCTCCCTCTTGCTCTTTGCGCTGAGCGTTACCCATGCCTTATGAATACCGTCCGGACAGCCGAAGTCTGCGTTGGTTAAGAAGTGTGAGCCTGTAGATTTGAACACATTCACCGCGAGATCACAGGAAGCTTTAGAATTTTCGTGTGGTACTTCAATTAAGAACCTGGGCATTCGCATCCTCCTTATTTCAATTTTTATTAAGCCTAAGTATAGCATCGAACCTTTTTCGATCAACTGGCTTTTCATGCTTTGATTCAATCTGGGGTAGGAAGAAAACTATCTTTCAATTCATGTATCATATGATTAAACTTGGAAAGTCCCGGTGAGATACTTTCAGATCTCACGGGATCCCATGAGCTGTTCCAAATAGCTATCTCATTGGGGGAGGTGAATTCTATGAAAAGGGACCCACTCTTCTATGGAATAGCCGGAGTTTTCATCGGAGGTGTCGTTGTTTGGCTTTTGGCAGCTACTGCCGTTAATAACAACATGACCGGTATTACACAAATGATGGGTATGCGTGGAGGAAATCAGGGCATGATACCTAATTCCAATACCATGGATGCTCATTTTATCGAACAAATGATTCCTCATCATGAAGATGCGATTACCATGGCGAGGCTTGTACAGACCAATGCAAAGCGCGCTGAGGTAAAACAGTTGGCACTCAATATTATTGATTCCCAAGGCAAAGAAATAAATCAAATGAAAGACTGGTATAAAGATTGGTTCGGAACTGACGTACCAATCGACGATGATGTCATGGGAATGCATGGTATGGGAAGCAGCAATATGCATATGGGAATGATGGGCGACGAAACCGACATCACAAGACTTGGACAGGCGGAGGACTTTGATAGGGCATTTGTGGAAGCCATGATTCCACATCATCAAATGGCTGTGATGATGGCCAATATGCTTCAGATTGGAACACAGCGGTCAGAGATGAAGAAGCTAGCCGTGGACATTATCACCGCTCAAACTCGTGAGATCGACCAAATGCGCCAATGGATGAAGGATTGGGGATATTGAAGCGGTAAGTAAAAAAAGATTTTTTTAGAAACTCTCCTAGCGCGTGGCATGCAGGCGTTGATTTTCCCGGAAACTAAACGTACACTAGGATAACTTTTTAAACATTTATAGAAGGAAGTCTGGGAGCTATGAAAAACAAGTTGGATTTGAATTCCATCCTCATCGGATCCGAGAAGCCAAAGCAGCTGATCGAGTTTTATACAAAAATATTCGGGGCAACCCCCGAATGGGAAGAGGGGGAATGGGCAGCCTGGCAAGTGGGGAGCGGAAATTTGTGCGTCGGTCCGCATGACAAAGTCCACGGGAAGAATAAAGAGCCGGGGAGGATACTTATCAACTTTGAGACGAAGGATGTGAAAGATGAGTTTGCGAGGATCAAGGCTTTGGGTGTTGAGGTGGTTGCAGAGCCGTACCGGCCGGAACAGGAGAAGGGGATGTGGATCGCGACGTTTGCCGATCCGGACGGAAACTACTTTCAGCTGATGACCCCGATGAGTACATAGCTTCCAAGAAGGTGAGTGAGCAACGCTTCCGTTTGGAGTATCCTCATTGTTTGTCAGGGCTTGACAAGTATCGGATAAATGATAAAATGTATCTATCCGATACGATCCTCCTTCGCTTTGCAGGCAGCAGAGCTACGGCGGGATTTCAAACTTTATACATATGAGAGTTTCAATATGATTCTTGATCAGTCTATTTTCCAGAGAATTGTAGAGAAGAAGAAACGTCTTGATAGCCTTAGGCCCTTGCCCACGTCGTTGGTGAATCGGTTACGGGAGCAGGTAATTATTGAGTGGACGTATAACTCTAATGCAATTGAGGGGACAAGCCTTTCTTTACGGGAGACGGAGCTTATAATCGAGCATGGGTTGACGATTAAAGGAAAGCCTCTGAAGGAACATTTCGAGGCGATCAATCATAAGGGCGCAATTTTGTTTTTGGAGAAATTGGTAGAGAAAGGTGGATTCCGGATTGACCAACTGCTTATCAGGCAGATTCATCAATTGATTTTGAAAGAAATAGACAATGATCATGCCGGTAGATATCGAGAGGTGGAGGTAAAAATAACCGGTTCCGGGTTTGTGCCTCCTTCTCCGGCAAGGCTGCCAATAGCAATGAGACAGCTTGAGAAATGGTTAGCAAAAAGTGAAAACCAGCAACATCTGATTGATTATTCGGCGCTGGCCCATTTTAAGCTGGTAGATATTCACCCGTTTATCGATGGAAATGGCCGCACGGCGAGGCTGCTGATGAATTTGATTTTGATGAATAGGGGTTATCCACCGACCGTCATTCTTAAGACTGATAGGCAAAAATATTATCGGGCACTTGATTTAGCCCATCGAGGAGAGCTTAAGCTATTTGTGGATTTTATCGGTAGAAGTGTTGAGCGGTCGCTGACATGGTATTTGGAAGCGGTTATTCCAGAAAAGAAGAAAAAGATGGTGGAGATGTGGCAGTTGCTTTCCGAACTTGCCCTCAAAGCACCTTACTCTCAGGAATACCTGAGTTTGTTGGCCAGAAGAGGGAGAATCGAGGCGGTAAAGAAAGGGCGGAATTGGTATTCAAATTTACAGGCGGTTCGTCATTATATTGAAGCGAGCGGTCGGAAGAGATAATGATCTGATGCTCTTCTCAGGATGACGCATCGGGTACAATAAACACCATGATCAAGGTAGTTATCTTTGATGTCGACGGGGTGCTGCTTGATTCCTGGGAAGCAAATATCAAGTTTTACCAGCTCCTGCTTGAAGAGAGCGGGTACAACGTTCCATCAAGAAAAGAAATTGAGGGTGTTTTCCATCTGCCGATGATGGATGCGATACGGCAACTGACGCAGGAAACTTCTGACGTGAGAGTGAGAGAAGTTTGGGAAATGGGGAGAGGACGGAAAGTACGATACCCAACGGAACTGCTTAAAATCCCCGAACACTCAAGGGACGTCGTTGATACACTAGATAAAACATACCGATTGGCAATAGTGACGAGCAGGGTACGGTTGGGTGTAGAGGACTACTTTACGATTTCCGGACTGAAGCAGTATTTTACGGTCGTCGTTTCTTATGAAGACTACACCCATCCGAAACCGCATCCGGAGCCTTTGCTTCTCGCGCTCAAAAAATTAAAGGTGAAGGCCGGAGAAGCGGTCTATATCGGCGATTCCGAAACTGACATCCAAGCAGCGAAAGCGGCAAACACAAAAATTATTGTGTATTCGGCGCGACCACTTCAAGGGGCGGATTTAAATGTTGAATCTTTTTTAGAAATTCCTGAGGCTATAGCAGAACTCAACAGGAGTTAACAGCTCCTTTCCTTGTTGACTAATGTATATCTCTGATATATACTCATTAGTAGAATGAAAATATTGCCTGAACCATTGGAATTCGAATGGAATAAGGGCAATATCCGCAAGAACTTTCAAAAGCATGGGATAAGTGACAAGGAATCAGAAGAGATTTTTAATAATCAGCCCTTATGTGTTTCTCTTGATAGAAAGCATTCAACGACAACTGAAGTTAGATACCATGCTTTAGGAAAGACAGATGAAAATAGGGCCATATTTTTATCTTTTACAGTAAGGGGTTACAGGGTGAGAATTATTTCAGCAAGGCCGGCGAGTAGAAAAGAAAGAGGACAATATGGCAAGAAGTAAAAAGCTCAAACCAATTCCAAGTTTTAAAAACGAAGACGAAGAGCGTGAATTTTGGGCGACTCACGACTCCACTGATTATATCGATTGGAGTAAAGCAGAGCCTGTTGTTTTTCCGAATCTTAAACCATCCACCAAGGCAATATCTCTTCGGCTTCCTGAGCCTCTATTGGCAAGGATCAAACAACTGGCGAACGCAAAAGATGTTCCGTATCAGTCGCTCATGAAGATCTTTCTGGCAGAGCAGGTTGAGAAGGAACTTCGAACTAAGTCTTCATCACGATAACGATTCTTCTTGGAGTTTCACTTCAGGATGATTCCCGTTCCGATTTTGGGGAATTCGAAGAGGTGCTCGGCACTTCCGCCGCGCAGGATCAATTCCATGAATCGGTCTTCGTATCCCGAAGAGCCGGGCGAGAAGGAAAGCTCGCCTTCGGCAACCGAGAAGACGCCGCCTACGACAAGGGCAGTTCTGGTTGTGCCGTTTATTGAGATTTTTGCCTTGGTTCCGGGCTTGAGGTTGAATTGACTTTGGCGAATGGTGGTTTTGATGTTCCCGTAGCCGTCGATCCAAGCGATCTGGTTTTTAGGGACTTCGGGGATGATGGATGGGCTAAGTTCGTGACCGAGAACGTTCTTTCCTTGTAGATGCTTGGCGATCGCCTGCGGATAGAAGTCCCGCGAACGGAATTGGGAGCCGCGGTTTTCGACGTTGACGACCCTGAAATTTTTCAAGTGGGGCTTGACGAAGGAGAAGCAATAGCCGGCGTTGACGGCCATGACTTCGACGCCATTGTCGAGGAGGCCATATATGAGGCCTTCACCTTCGTTGTCCAACTTTGGTTTCTTGCTGTCTTTGCGGGGAGCGGTATTGGCGAAAATCAGCATGCCTTTCGGGTGTTCGCCCAAGCCGTACTGGTAGATCCAAAATCCCGTAGCAAGGGTGTTGAAGGCGGGAACCGAGGTCGGATGGACCGTGAGGTTGGGGTGGAGGCTGGTGAGGCGTTGGGCAACCTCGCCGAAGGAGGGATCGCCCAGACCGTAGTCGGCAATAAGATGGATAAAACGGGTGGTTGCCATGGTATTTTTCCTCCAAACGAAAAAAGCAGTATATCAGATTTTCCTTATTCGCTGGTAGTTGATTGTTGAAGATTTGGTATCCGTGATAGGATAATGACTACCGTTTTTTCTGTTTTACGACTCTCTTCTATTTGGGCTTTCTTATGGCGAAACTTGAAAAGGGTGGGGCTGGAGAGGGTTCTCTTCCGGGAGAAGAGGTGGTGCTTGTGATCCGAGGGAGGGAGTTTCGCATCGGTGATGAGGTGGATATTCAGCAGCATAGCGGCTGTCCGGGGACAAAGGGGGAAATCATCGGTATTGACCTCGAGCACGGGATCCTCCGCCCTCATTGTTCGAGTTGCAAACAGCAGGGCGTGATGCCCGATTACTCGTCTTTGTAATTTGTTTGTCCGTTTGGCTGTCACTGCGTTATCGTTTCCCTTTTTGCTCCAGATTGTTTCGTTCGTGGGCTTATCCCCTCCTTCGCAATACTGCTTGGCGCAGTCCGTCAGCTGGAGGATTCGCCAGCCGGTTGCTACGGCGGGCAGGCAGCCAAACTCCACATCTGGAGAATCGGGCTCGCCTCGCTGTCGAAGCGGGGTATTGCACACTCTTTATGGATAGAAATGCAAATGAGAAGAAGATGAGTTTATAATCGGGGGATATGAGGAGTGAAGTTGAATTGTCCGGAGCTATAGATCCGGATGCAGGGATTCCCGAGGGCGAAAGCGTATTTGGTACCCCTGCATACACCGACCGTTTTCTGCATGACTACTTTGTGGAGGAGCGGGCGCAAATGGAGGCTCAAGCTGAAGCCCTGAAGCAGGCCGAAGGGACCATCTCGGATTTACGGGACGGGATACGCGAGCTCGCGGGCGTGCTTGAATTGTCTCCTGAAGACTGGGGGTTGGCTATGAAGGATCCTAATTTCCCCGACATCTTCCATTATTGTCTTACGGACCCGACGTTGAACTGGGCTGAGGCGTATGCGCGGTGGGCACAAGAGGAAGGGGCGAAGGATGCCAGTTGGGACGGGCGGCTTGACCGGCTAAACAGGCTCATGCAGAAGAAGTTTCGCCCCCGCGAGCTTAGGCGGATTGATCATGCTGACGCGAGTAGGCGATCACACCGGAAGCCGCCGACGAAGAAAGGGCTGACGAGCGATCCTCAAATGCTTGCGAAATTGAAACTGAGGTTCGCGAACAAACAGGCCCGGCGGACGCAGGCGACCGCCACGGATGCGGAGATTGCGGCTGCGCTTAATGTTGAGGACAGAAATTGGCCTTCGGGATTTTAAGGTTGTCTGTTTTTTCCAAAGGATTATCCCTCTCGGACTTGTCAGACCGGATGTTTTCCTGTATAGTCTGGTTTTTCCGTCAATTGCAGAGAGAGGGGGGAAGTATGGTTGAGCAAGGCGCACAACATGTCAGTCCGAACAGTGCGGGACCAGAAGGTTCTGAAGCCGCAGTTGAGCGGATGCAGGCGATCTCGCGAGAGTGGGCCAGGATGTGCCTGGTGACAGGGCAAGCGGTGACCTTAAACCAAGCCACGCTGTCGTTTGATCAGAAACAAGCTTCTGTGCTTTAGGTTTTTCCACACACGTTTTTTGGTTTTGCTACAATATGGCGGCTATGATCAGAGGCGCCGAGTTCTTCGTCTATCGAACGGGCTCCGAGGCGGTTGAGCTTAAGGCCCGGTTCGATCGCGCAGAATCTTTGTACGGAAGCCCCGCGATGATTGAGCGGGACGGGACGATCCTTGTTCCTAAATGGATGCCGGTTTTACGGGGAACGGTGAGTCCGGATGAGTATACCGCGCTTTCTAAAAGCCGCTATTCGGATGAGGCGCTTTTCCGACAAGGGCTCATAACGAAGGATGTCCGGGTGATGCAGATCCATGAAGTCCAGAAGAATGGGGGGAGTGTTGAGACCGGCATCCGCATGGTAACCCATATCCTTGAGGAACAGCGGGAAACTGAGCGCGAACAGGTTGAGGTTGTCCTGGGGAGGTCGCGGTATCTGCTTTCCCTGTTTTCCGAGCACGAGATTTCCGGCATCCCCAGAGCGAAGCGGGAAGCACTTCAAGAAGAAACCGTTACGCAGCTTTCGGAGGCAGGTTTGGATCCCGCGCGCGTCCTTCTTGAGATAAAGCTTCTGATGGCCCTTTGGTTGATTAAGGCGAGCAAGGGCGAGGATTCTTGGGGGAGACCGAATGAACTGGTTACTCTTCAGGGATTGTTTGCGGTGGAACGGCGGGCAAAACAACGAGAGGAAGAAGTGGGCGGGTACATCACGGCGAAGTACGCACAAATTGAGGCGGCGTTGACGTTTGCGCGGGCATCGGACCGGATGATTCTGGTAGATGTTGGGGAGGAAATTGAACAGCATCTGCTTCGAAACATCTACTTAACGAATGCAGGGGCTCCGGCCCGGCGGGATTACGGATATACCATAGGGAAGATCGGGAGCCTGGCATGGTTGCTCGACCAAACGAAGGTCCGTCCGTACCGGACGGTTGCGCTCGATGGGAAGCAGCGCCTTGAAGCGGTACAACACCTTCTTAAGGAAGGCAGAAGGGAGGAGATTTTTGCAAGCGATCTTCTTTCCGGACTTACGGAGTCAGCTCAAGTTTTTCAGGATACCCTCAGCGCTCATGCCGATGTCTATAGCGAAGATTCTTAGAACAGCCAGGATCATTGCGGTTGTGGGGCTTTCGGATAAGCCGGAGCGCTACAGTTTCATCGTTGCGGCTTACCTTCAGCGAGTAGGCTACACGATTTATCCGGTTAACCCAATGATTTCTGAGACGCTCGGTGAGAAGAGTTTCCCTGATTTATTATCTCTTCCCGAGAAACCGGATGTGGTTGACGTGTTCCGCAGGTCTGAGTTTGTGCCGGAGATTGTGGAGCAGGCGATTCGGATCAAGGCGCCGGTCATATGGATGCAAGAAGGGGTGATTCATGAAGAGGCGGCGAAGCGAGCGAGGAAGGCAGGGATCACCGTTGTCATGGATCGGTGCATGATGAAGGAGCATAAACGTTACTTTCTTGCGCACCCAAGAAAGTAACCAAAGAAGGGTGCCCCAGTGAACGGTCTGTCAGGGTTTCACCTCGCTCATATCATACTGCCAAACTCCTTCGCGTCCTGCGATCGTCGAACAGTGGCCGTTTCTTAGCAGTATTCGCTCGGCTCATCTTGACTAGCTGCGTTCAAAGGGGAATTAGAAACTGAGAAAGCTACAAGCTAATAAGCTAGTCTGGTTGGTTGCGTTCAAAGGGGTATTGGGAGAATGTCAGCGTTTGACGTTGATAGCTACCCAGAGTCCAGCCGCGAGGAAGGGGAGGAGCGTGATCAGGGGTTTACTGAAGAAAGGGAGGCTAAAGATTAAGAGAACATAGATGATCGGTTGGTGGAGGAGATAGACGAGGTAGCTTCGTTTTTTCCCGAGGATTGAGAGTTTTTCGGCAAGGATTGGGGTACGGCGGATGAGCGCCTCAGCAAGCGGAAGGCCGATCAAGAGCAGGCCGGTTCCGATGAGGGTTTCCGAGAAGAGAAAGAGCCTGTTGGTGGCGAAGCGAAGCAGTATGCCGCCGAACCAGAAGATGGCGCCGGTCAGCCATGATGGGCGCCGTTTGGCTTCGGCAAGGATCATTCCAACAGCAAAGAGTGCGAGGTAGGAGGGGCCGGAGAAGCGGAGGAGGAGAGGGATCTCATTTGTCGCGAGGACGCGGGAGATGATGAGTCCATTCCAGGCAAGCTGGAGGAGGATGGTAATGGTTAGAAACCGGAAGGCGGAGCGATTGCTTCGGAGCCGGGAAAGTAAGGGATAGATGAGGTAGAGATGAACGAGGATAGGGACAAACCACCAAGCTTGGATCGGAGCAAGGAAGGTGGCTTTGAAGCTATTTTGGAGAAGGAGGGCTGCGGCAATAATTCCCTCAAGTGTAAGGGGTCTGACCTCGGCAAGTTTCATTAGGCTCGGATTGAGTTTCCAGGCGAGGGCAAGGAGCGGAAAGGAGATAAGGATGGCAACCCAGTAGGGGAAGAGGATTTTCCTGAGGCGATCCGGGATCCAGCCCCAGCCCACCCTTTGTTTTTTTGCGAGACAGTAGGCTGCAATTGCGATAAACAGCGGTACGGCGTTGTCGCCGAGGACGGAAAGGGTATAGAACGGGCCGAAGGGAAATTGTGAAATGTTCTTTAGGAATTGGGAGAGTGACTGGGGAAAGACGGATGGATAGCCCCAGATTGCTGCCCACCAGTGAAAAAGGACGACCCAAGATGCAGCGAGGATGCGGAGGATGTCGATTCGCTGGTCGCGGGAAATCCTTTTTGGGTTCATGCTGGCGCGGAGCGGCGGCGGTCGAGCAGGGCTTTCCCGCCTTGGTTGAAGCTTTCAGTGAGGGGGCCGACGAAGGCTGTCAAGAGGTCGGGAGGAAGGGGAGACATTTTCTTTTCCGGACGCTGGTAGGGTTCCGGGAGAGTGGCGAGCGCTGTCTTGAGTACTTCTTTCGTGTAGGCGGCCATGAAGATGCGTTTATAGCTTTCCTCTGCTTTATCTTGCGAGGCGATAAAGCCCAGGACTTTTAGCCAGCGGACCGCGCCTTGGCGCGTCCGTTCATTTTCGATGAGGATCTCGGCGGTCAGTACTCTGTCTCTTCCTTCGATGGCAAGCTGGCGGATGCCTTCGGCGAGGGTGAGCTTTGAAATGTTATGGCCCCTGTACTTACTTCTGGTATAGGCCCAGAGGTCGTAGTCAACGACAGGCCATTGGCTTTTGGCGAACAGCATCAGGCCGTAGGGGGCCCGGTTTTGGGCCCAGACGACGGCGAATTCCCCCTTTTCCTCAAACGGGATGGTCAGAAGGATCGGTGCGGTTGTTTTTTGGACTTCCCTTCCGATCCAGAAATTCGAGGGGTGGGCGATCCGCGGTTTTTCGATTGAGCGGAGGAGTTTTTCAAGGCGGCGGGCAAGCTCTTGGTCGGGGTGGGCTTCACTTCTTCCGAAGATCTTTTCCAAGACTGGGAGCGACATGGTTCCATTGTAGCATGAGCCGACAGATTTGTTATGGGTTTTGATTCCTGCCTCCAGGGATGGTACAATTATCCTTCAGGAATATGGGAGAAGATCAGGAAGTCACAGAAACAGGTGTCAGCAAGCCCAAGAAGCCGCGAGTGAGCGAGCATTTGTTTGCGGCCCGGAAGCGAATGGCGCAGGGGACAGGGTCTTCTGCTGAGACCGCTACTGAACCGCGGCACATTGCCCGCTTTGAAACAGGGGCCCCCGCACAGGTGGATTACAAGGTGATTGATCAGGTTGACTCGCTTTTGGTCGGTGAAGCCGAAGAGATTCAGGCAGAGCTTTTACAAAATCCGAATCACCCCAATGCTGAAAAACTTCGGGAGCAGGTTGATGTTCTGTCAAGCGGCGTCGGGCGGGAGCATTCCGGGCAAAAGGATATTAAAGCGCGTTTGTTCGGGGTCGGTTTTCTCCTTCAGAGAAACGCTGGAGATCTTCCCGAAGAGATTGGGAAGTACGTCCGGATGATCGAGTTGAGCCGGGATGGTGAGGGATACACCCAAGGGAAAAATGGATTGGATGCCGCTCTTGGGAATATGGCTTCTGAACAGCGACGTAACGTGGAGGTTGTCCTTCATAAGCGAAAGACCCTTAATCGGCATTTAGATCACCTCGATGGAGCACTTTCCGGGGAAGTGAGTTTCCAAGAGCGCGCCATGGGGTTTATTGAAAGGGCCTCCGGAGCAGGCCCGATTGACGGAACTTTGAAGCGGATGATCGGGAATGAGATCGAACGGAGGCTTGGTTTTGGTGTGGTGGGATTTCGTCCGCGGGAGGTGCATTCGACCGCCCGCTTGGCGATGGAGAAGGAGGGGGCAGACCCCCTGCTTATGATGTCGGTTCAGGTTGCTGAGGCACGACAGGAACTTGAGGCAGACGTTTCTTCCCGGTTGCAGGAGGAGTGGGAAGATGCAGTTTCCGGGGAGCCGGGGAAAGCACCGGTTCCGGAAGCGGAGGCCCCACAGCCAGCAGCAGAGACAGCAGAAGTTACACCTGGGCAGGAAGCTCGGCCGAGGACCAAGAAAGAGGAATTGGAAGCACGACTTGTACAGTTGGATCAAGACATGAATGATTCGGCTGTGGCCGAGGATGAATGGGATCGTTGGGAAAGATTGGGTAAAGAGCGTGGGAGGGTGGCAGATCAACTAAAAGCTCTTGAAGCTGAGGCTGCTCGTGCCCAAGCGCCGGCGCCGACCGAAAAAGCAGAAGTTCCGAAAGCCAGAGCCGAGGCACCGAAAGCGGCAGCGGAGGCTGAAAAGCGGGAATTGACTCATGAGGAAAAAAGGCTCCAGTCAGGACTTCTTGAATTTGTGGGGAAGAGTTATTCAGAGATACAGGAGAAATTGGAGAAAGTCACTAGTGGAGAGATGTCGATCCAAGATTTGGCGGCGGAGATTGCGGGGAAGGATAGGGGTGTGCGGAAGGTTTTTTACAATGTGTTTCGGGAGGAGTTGAAGCGGAGAGGTATCCCGGAAGATACGCTAAAGAGTGCAACTGACGAGCAGCTGCGGGAGGCTCTCAATAAAGCGCTTGACGCGGGAATTGACAAGAAGATCAAGGGAGAGAAGCGAAAGAGCTTACGAACGATGTACTTGTTGTATTTTCTGATGAACATGTGGGATGAGCTGAAGAAGATCCCGAAAGAATTTGAGAAGCAGGCGGCAGAGGCGCTGAAGCCGGCTGAATAACTCACTCCTTAAGGTGGAGGGCTTGTGATTTTGACTTCCGATAAACAGCTTGAGGAAATAAAGCAGCTTATAGAGATATCCGGATTGACCGATGCGGAGAAAGGCCGGTGGAAGGCGCGGCTGTCACAGATGTTGCCGTCGGAACTCCTGGAGCTTAAGCTCAATTTGCTCAGGCAGCTGATGATCGATGCGCAATTTGAGACAGCGGACGAGATCGTTACAACAAAGAAGGTTCCGGAGGAGGGAGGGGGTTTGGTTACGACAGTTCTGTCCAAACTTCTGGCGAAAGTTGATGAGGTTGAGGAGAGAACGAAGCGGGCGGCGGGGGAGTAGCAGGTAAAGACTCATTCAATTGTTCCATTGCTGTATTGTTTAACTGTTTAACCGCGCGCTAAACGCGGTTTTTTGGTTGGCTCCGTTAATGGGGTTGCCTAGGAGCTTTCAGCTCTTGGGTTGACAAGGTGGGTGGGGAGTCGGTAGTATGAAGAGTATGCGTTTTGGGGTTCGAGTACTCCTTGCAGTTTTCCTCCTGGTTTCAAGTGTTGGCAGCTCAAGTGTCCTGGCGAAGCCTTTGGGTTTGGTGAATACGGCAAGGTCTGCTACCGATTCGGCAACGGGGCGAATGAGTTGGGAGGAACGGAAGGCGGCGATTCAGGAGAAGCTCGAACAGAGGAAAACGGAAATTCAGAATCGGATTGAACTACGGAAGGAGAACATTGCAACCAGAGTGGCGGAGGTCAAACGCCGGCTGGCAGAGCGACGGAAGGAGTTCATCCGAAAATTTTTCGGGCTGATGCTGAAGCGTTTCCAAGCAGCAGTGGCGCGGATGAAGCGGTTGGCAGACCGGATTGAATCACGGCTTGATAAGATGGAGGCTTTGGGGATAGACGTTTCGAGCCTCCGTGAGGATTTGGCCGAGGCGAAAGAGGAGATCGTTCTTTCCGAAGGCTTGCTTTCGGGATTGGATACGAAACTTGAGGAAGCCCTGGCTTCCGAAGATCCGAAGGAGGCCTTTGAGGAAGTGCGGGAGACCGTCAAAGAGACACGGGATGAGCTGAAGAAAATCCATCAAAAATTGGTTCGTATTATCGTGGCAATGAAGGGATTCCAGACAGAAGTGGAGGAGGGAACGCCGTCGGCCACTCCGATGTCAACCCCTTCCGCAACCCCTACCCCTTAACGATTAACGAAGGAGAACTATGGCAGAAGAGACACCGATGGAACCAGCAGAACAACCAGCGCCCGAAGCGGCACAGCCGAGCCAACCGGAAGCGGTGGTGACTCCACCCGCACCGGCCCCTTCCCCTGCAGCAGAGGGAGGAGGGAGACGGATCGGTCTTATCGTTGCGCTCGTTTTGGTATTGGCCATTGGGGCGGTGGTGGCGGGGTTTCTCTCCTCGCGTCGAGCAGGGAAGTCAGAAGTCGGGCAAGGGTCTGAAACACCCCCGGTAACTCAGGAGGATACAATGACTACCGAGTACGGTCAGCAATCCGCTTCCGATGAAGTTTCGGCAATTGAGTCAGACCTCTCGAGCACCTCGTTTGACGGGATTGATCAGGAAATGACGGAAATTGATAAGGAGCTCTCCAAAGAAGAGTAGGGTATTTTTCTTCTTGCATTCCCTTTCATTTGGTCGACATCACAATTCCAATGTACACCCCTTTCACACCAGAATGTGCGCTTTGTAGGCTTATTCAGCCATATCGCACATCTGGTGTTCTGGGGTATTGCACGCTATTTTAGATGCAATTTGGAGTAAGATGAGTTTACAATTGAAGTGGGTTTCTTATGATTGCACAATCGACCCTTTCCATTCTCGGTGATGCTATTCGTGTTTCTGAGGAAGCAGTTGAGGTTTTGGAGACTGGGGTTTTGCAGTCTCCTTTGATGGACCGGTTGATATGGACGGCTGCGTTTGGAAATCAAGAGGAGAAAGCGGCTGCGCGGTGGATCATTTGGGAAGTCGGACAGCAGGTTGGGGTACGGCCGGCTTCGATTTATGACTTCTATGTTGCGCGCGGGAAGGGCGAGGTTCCGGCGACGTTTACCGTTCCCGCGATTAATATTCGCGGGATGACTTACGATGTGGCGCGGTCACTTTTTTCCAAGGTAGTCGGACTTGGCGTTGGGGCCTTTGTTTTGGAGCTGGCGCGAAGCGAGATGGAATACACCGACCAGTCACCATCCGAGTACGTTACGGTGTTGCTGGCCGCGGCATTGCGGGAGGGGTATCGGGGACCGGTTTTTCTGCAGGGGGATCATTTTCAAGCCAAGGCAAAGGCGCCGGGAGTTGCGAAGGAGAGGGAAGAAGAGGGGCTGCGGGCGCTTATCATTCAAGCTGTCGGTGCGGGGATGTACAACATCGATATTGATACTTCGACCTTAGTTGATCTTACGAAGGAGAAGGCTTCGGACCAGCAGCGACCGAATTTTTCCATGTGTGCGGGGCTCTCCGAGCACGCCCGCTCTTTAGAGCCTATGGGTATTACGATTTCTTTGGGTGGGGAGATCGGGGAGGTCGGGGGTCATAACAGTACGGAGGAAGAGCTCTCGGCATTTATGGAGGGGTACGAGGGAGCACGAGGCGGACGATTCGTGGGACTTTCGAAGCTTTCCGTTCAAACCGGGACAAGTCATGGCGGTGTGGTTTTACCGGACGGGACGATTGAGCAAGTTGCGGTTGATTTTGAAACTCTTAAGCGACTTTCGAAGCTGGCGCGAGAGGAGTACAGTCTTGCCGGGGCGGTGCAGCATGGGGCAAGCACCCTGCCCAACGAACTGTTCGGGAAGTTTGTTGAGGCAGGGACTTTAGAGATTCATCTTTCCACAGGATTTCAAAATCTCACCTTGGATCATCCGCGATTTCCTGCAGAGCTCTTGGAGAAAATGTATACATGGGTTGATGAGAACCTTTCGGGTGAACGGAAGGATGGACAGACGGATGAACAGTTCCATTACAAATTGCGTAAGAAAGCCTGGGGGCCATTCAAGAAGGAGTGTTGGAGTATTGATAAAGACGCGCGGGCGGATATGCGCGGAAGTTTGGCGGAGCGGTTCGGATTTCTGTTTGAACAATTGAGGGTTCTGAATACGAAGGGGTTGGTCGAGTCGTACGTTGTGCCCCCCGTTGTTCATCGGAAGCTCTCCGACTTTTCCCAATAGACAGATGTAAAGTCCATGTCAAAAGTATTTACGCTGCTGTTTGTCATTGCTGCTTTGCTCTATGTTTTTCTGCTGCAGCGGTTTCGGATCGCTCCGCCTACGAACGCGATCAACCAGCAGTATCGATCTGTCTTTCTTCATTCCCAACTGTTACGGAAACTTTTTTTCCTTGATCGGCCCGGAGATAATCGTTTTGTCTATTTTTCCCCTCAAAGAACGAAGCTCTTTATTGAAGTCGATTACCAGATGCATCGATCCTCTCATACCGAGATTGAATCTTGGATGAGTGATTTGGCCTTTGACACTTTAGGGAGGAACGAGGTTGAGGTAGAGGTTTCGGAGGAGAATAGGATTGAGGATATTGAAGAGTTCTCGGATAAGGCATTGCGAGCACTTGAGCGAAACACACGGAACCTCGCCCCGCACGGAGACGGGAGCTATCTTCATATTCTTTACGTTTCCCGATCGTCGTCGTTCCCTTCGAATACAGGGCTGACGCTCTCGGGTGATGTGATCTTTATTTTTAAGGATTCCATTTGGGGCCTTTCCGAGCGGTCTTCGGTGCGTGCTTTGATTGAGGAGTCAACACTGCGGCATGAATTTGGGCACCTTTTAGGGCTTGAGCATGTGGATCGTCCGGATTGTGTGATGGCGGAGCGGGTGGAGGTGTACGGGAATAGACGGTTCCAGTTTGAGAATATTCCCTTGGATTTTTGCGAGGAGAGCAAATCTTCCTTAAGGAGTATCCAAGAGGAAGCCTGGTAGACTTTGGAGTGCTATACTCCTTACGTGCTGAATCTTCGTGAACGTTTTGTATTATCTTTTCCAGAAAAGCGCCATTTCCAGCAGACGATTCTTTTATGGTTTCGAAAACACAAGAGAGGTTTTCCGTGGAGGGAGGGACGAGGCTTTATCTCCCAGACGATTCGCGATCCTTATCGGATTCTTGTTTCCGAGGTGATGTTGCAGCAGACCCAGGTGGAGCGTGTTATTCCTTATTACCGGCGGTGGATGCGGCGATGGCCTACGGTTCGGAGATTGGCAAGAGCGAAGCTTTCGGATCTCATCCGAGCATGGGGAGGACTGGGGTATAACCGACGGGGAGTTTATTTACATAAAGCGGCCAAGAGAATCGTTTCCGAGTTTGACGGGGAGTTTCCGAGAAGCGAAGAGGAGCTGTTGCGGCTTCCTGGGGTAGGGCGATATACCGCGAGGGCGATACTGGCATTTGCGTATGGGGAGGATGTTGGGGTTTTGGATATAAACACAAAGCGGGTGCTATTGAGGGTGTTTTTGGGAGTGAACAATATAAAAGAAGCAAATACGCTTCTTAGCCAAAAAGAATCTGCCCATTCTTTGCGCACTCAAAGAATGGGCGAAGAAAGAGTGCCCCATGAACGGTCTGCCAGGATATTGCCTCGCTCATCTCTGTCATCCAACTCCTTCGCCGTAAAGGCTCGTCAGACAGTTGATGACTTTCCAGAGGAATTCGCTCGGTTTATCTTGGCTAGCTGCGTTCAAAGGGGGAAGAATTCAACTGCGTTAGCTCCAAAGGGGAATATGACTGATCATTTTTCTGAGAATGACCTTCTCTTGTTTGCTGATGCTGTTGTTCCGAGAGGGAAGGGAGATGTGTGGAATCAGGCGATGATGGATTTTGGGGCGATGGTGTGCGTGAGCCGGAGGCCGAAATGCGAAGCGTGTCCTGTGAGGGGTCTGTGTATGTGGTATCGGAACCAAACTCCTAATGAAGCGCAAAACGACAACATAAAAGTTAACACTTTAAGAGAAAAGAGAGTGAGATTTGAGGAGACGGATCGTTATTTTCGGGGGAGGATTGTGGATATGGTACGGAAAGGCTCTGTTTCAGAAAAGAAATTATCTGCGGTGATGGCAAAGCAATATCAATTTTCGGACAAGAAACGATTACGGAAGCTTCTTTTCGGGTTGGTTGCGGACGGGTTGATTGTGGTGTTGGAGAATCGCATCTCGCTTCCATAATTTGATCCTTGGTTTGCTTCGTGTTAAACTCCTACTGTTTAAGTTGGAGTTTAAGGATTCCCGGTGTTTCGGATTTCGAGAAAAGGTGACTACGGACTCTTGCTTCTGACTTCCCTTGCCAAGATAGGTGTTGGGAATGTCGTTCCCTTACGGAAGTTGGCGCACACATTACGCATGCCATTCAAGTTCGTTTCGCAGATTGCTCCTCTTTTAGTTGAGGCTGAGATATTGGGGAGCAAAGAAGGAGTGGGCGGAGGGTATTTTCTGGCGCGAGACCCCCGATCGATTGGGATTGGTGAGGTTTTGGAGCTTTTGGAAGGGCCGGTTGCTCCTGTTGCCTGCATGCGGGAAGGCTGCGTTTGCGAGCCTGCCTGTGTGCAAAAAAGCGTTATGGAGCGGATGGCGTCTTCATTTCAGCGGTCGATGAGGGGGTATACGGTTGCGGATCTCATCGGAAAAGCCTGATTGAGCGCGATTTTGCAGCAATGATATGAATGAGGTCATTTTGGATCTTGAGACAAAAAAGGCGTTTGTTGAGTCCGGGAAGTATGATCCTAAGCAGTTGGGCGTGAGTTTTGTCGGGATCTGTCGCAGGGCAATGGATACAGAAGATCGCGGGTCCGGCGAGCTGTCGGGTTTTTTTGAGGACCAATTGGATGCACTTTGGCCGATCTTAGAACAGGCAGATCGGATCATCGGGTTTAACATCATCGATTTTGATTACCCGGTTCTGTCCGCGCACTACCACGGTGACATTTCCTCGTTTCCGACGCTTGATATTTTAGCGGAGGTCAAAAAGACTGTCGGACATCGGGTGAGTTTGGATGCTCTTGCAAAGGAGACGTTGGGCACTGAGAAGAGCGGAACTGGGCTTGATGCGCTTCTTTACTATGAACAGGGTCGTTTTGAAGAGCTTGCCTCGTACTGCCTTTCGGATGTCCGTATTACGCGCGATCTCTATGATTTTGGCCGTACCCATGGACAGCTGAAGTTTAAGAATAAGTGGAATCGGCTGATGACGGTTCCGGTCGACTTTTCGTTTACGGGTGAGGCAAAGGTTCAGATGTCGTTGTTATAGTAGTAGGGAAAAGCAAATAGCAAATGGTAATTAGCAAATGGCAAATAGCAAGTAGGGAGAGATGTGGGTGCCTTTCGGATAACAACACAATCTACTTGGAAACAACAGTCAAGGGAGATTCGCAGAAGAGGGGAGCCAACCCAGGAGTGTCTGCAGTGTGGGAATCTCATGGGCGCGATTGCGGGGACGAAGAAAGCGATTTGCACGAACTGCGGATGGAAGGATCCGTGCTGTGAGTAGAGAGAAACAAGAAACAAGAGACAAGAGACAAGAATAAGACAGGAGTGATGAGGAGGAGAGATGCTGGTTGTGAAGAATCTCCACGTGTCGGTTGAAGGGAAACCTATATTGAAAGGAGTGGATCTTGTGGTGCGTCCGGGAGAGATCCATGCGATCATGGGCCCGAACGGGAGCGGAAAATCAACTCTTGCCTATACGCTGATGGGGCATCCAGCCTATGATGTAGAGAAAAAAATAATAACTACCAATAAACCAATAAATACCAATAAATACCAATGTAAGATAATGTTGGACGGGAAGGATTTACTTCATAAGACTCCTGATGAGCGGGCGAGGGCGGGGTTGTTTTTGGCATTTCAGTATCCCGTGAGCATAGAGGGGATTTCCGTCCAGAATTTTCTCCGTCAAGCGACGCAGACCCTTGGCCTTCAGCCGAAGAATGGCGTTTTGAAATTTCGTCAGAAGCTACTTCACGAAGTAAAGCGATTGGGCATCCCGGAAGAACTTTTACGCCGTTCACTCAATGAGGGGTTTAGCGGGGGAGAGAAAAAGCGGTTGGAAATATTGCAGATGGCAGTGCTTCGCCCGAAATATGCAGTACTCGATGAGACGGACAGCGGACTGGATGTCGATGCTTTGAAGGTGGTGGCAGATGGGGTTAATCGAATGATGGCAAAGAATAAAACCCTGGGCATTATTCTTATTACTCATTATCAACGCCTGCTCCGATTTATTAAACCGGATGTTGTGCATGTCATGATTGATGGGAGAATAGTGAAAAGCGGCGGAAGAGAGTTGGCGAGGGAATTGGAGAGAGAGGGTTACCGGAAATTTCTAATTTCTCATTAACCTAATTTCTAAAAAGATGTCGAGATTTGCACCGATTCAGATACCCAAAATAAAAAGTCCTTCGATTCGGGATGGTTATCGGTATGGGTTTTCCATGCCGACGGATCGCTATGAGTTTATGAGCCGGCCAGGGCTTTCGAAACGGGTGGTTGAAGAAATCTCCTTTTATAAACATGAACCGATGTGGATGCGAGAATTCCGTCTGTCTGCCTTGGGAATCTTCCAAGCCAAGCCAACGCCAATATGGGGCGGGAACCTGGGGACCATTAATTATGATGCCATTCATTATTATTTGCGGCCAACTACAGGGCTCAAGCGGCGATGGGAAGATGTGCCTGTCGAGATCAAAAGAACGTTTGACAGGCTGGGGATTCCGGAAGCGGAACGGAAAGCACTTTCCGGAGTGAAGGCGCAGTACGATTCGGAGGTCGTCTATGGTTCGCTGCGGAAGCTTTTGCAGAAACAGGGTATCGTTTTTCTCTCGATGGATGAGGGATTGCGCGAGCACCCCGATCTTGTCCGTCAACACTTCGGAAAATTGATACCTCCCGCTGACAATAAGTTTTCCGCATTAAACAGCGCAGTGTGGAGCGGCGGAAGTTTCGTCTATGTACCAAAGGGCGTGACGGTTCAATTACCCCTTCAAGCATATTTTCGGATTAACGCGCCGAATGCCGGCCAGTTTGAGCGAACCCTGATCATTGCTGATGAGGGGTCATCAGTTCACTATATTGAAGGGTGTACCGCCCCCGCCTATTCGAGTGAGTCCTTGCATAGCGCGGTGGTTGAGATTTTTGTGAAGAAGGGTGCCCGCGTTCAGTATACGACCGTCCAGAATTGGTATAAGACCGTGTATAATCTCGTGACGAAGCGGGCATGGGTCGAGGAGGAAGGGGAGATGGTATGGACGGACTTCAACATGGGTTCGAAGCTCACCATGAAGTACCCTTCATTTTTTCTGGCAGGGAAGGGGGCGCGGGGCGAGACGCTGTCTATGGCAATGGCGGGTGCAGGTCAGCATCAGGATACGGGAAGCAAAGCGATTCATCTTGCTCCCCATACAACAAGCACCATTGTCAGTAAGTCCGTAAGCCGTGGCGGAGGACGGACCAGTTATCGCGGTTTGGTGTCCATCAGTCCGCAAGCGCGGGGCAGTAAGAGTAAAGTGGTTTGCGATGCGTTGCTTTTGGACCCCGAGAGCAGAAGCGATACGTATCCGACCAACCGTATTCTCTGCAGCGATGTTTCGCTTGCCCATGAGGCGACGGTGTCAAAGATTGGTGAGGAGCAGCTTTTTTACCTTATGAGCCGGGGCCTGAATGAAGAGGCGGCGAGCAAGATGATTGTTTCCGGGTTTGTAGAACCATTGATCAAAAAGTTACCGCTTGAATATGCGATCGAAATGAATCGGCTGATAGATCTCGAGATGGAAGGATCGGTTGGATAAGGTCAACAATTTCTAAACAATTTTCATGACAAAATATACCATTCGGAAGGACGAAGAGCGACAGATTGTGATTAACCGGCCGGGGGAGTATGCGATCGAGCTGGTTGGGGAAGGGGCGAGGGTTGAGATTTTGGGGGCGCTCGTGGCTACGGGCTCGGAGCGTCTTGTGGTTGATATTACCTCACTCCACCGCGTACCACATACATCTTGCGATATTTTCATCCGCGCCGTGGCAACTGATCGTTCGCAGGTTTTCCTCTCTGGTATGATAAAGATAGGACGAGGAGCGCAGCAGACGAATGCCTTTCTGCGGGAGAATGTTCTCCTTGTTTCTCCGTGGGCCAGAGCAGAGGCTTTACCGAGGTTAGAAATTGAGGCAGATGATGTCCATGCTTCTCACGCCGCAACGGTTGGGAAGATTGATGAGGAGCAGATATTTTATCTTCGGAGCCGAGGCTTCTCGCGCACTGTAGCCTCGAAGATGATCGTTGATGGCTTTTTGAACGCGGTTCGGGAGAGAATTAAGCATTAAGAATTAACAATGATGAAGCGTGAACCACGGAGGTAAATGCTCGACGTCAAAAAAATACGTAAGGATTTCCCAATTCTTTCACGAAAGATCCATGGGAAACCTTTGGTTTATCTTGATAGCTCAGCGACGACCCAGAAACCCCGGCAGGTCATTTCAGCGATGGATCGATACTACCGGCGTCATAATGCCAATGTTCACCGTGGAGTGCATACCCTCTCCGGTGAGGCAACGGAGATGGTCGAGCGGGCGCGAGCCAGTGTTGCCCGTTTCATCGGAGCCTCAAGCAGCGACGAAGTGATTTTTGTCCGCAACGCAACGGAGGGAGTGAATCTCATTCGCTACGCATGGGGAGAGCAGAATATCGGATCGGGAGATAGCGTTGTGGTTACGATGATGGAGCATCACTCCAATTTTGTCCCCTGGCAACAATTGGCAAAACAGAAAGGAGCTGCCTTTAAGATTGCGGATGTTACCGACGATGGGCGGCTCAAGATCTTTGACGAGTCAGGCAGCATGCAGCAGGTGGATGGTGCGGTTGTGGGAACGCTTGAGGACTTGTTGGATGAGCGGGTGAAGGTTGTCGGTATTACGCATGTGTCAAACGTTTTGGGGACGATCAATCCTCTTTCGGATATCATTCCCCTCGTTCGGAAGAAAGCCCCGCAGGCCTTGGTCGTGGTTGATGCGGCACAATCCGTTCCCCACATGCCGGTTGATATCAAACGAATAGGCGCTGACTTTCTTGTGTTTTCCGGCCATAAGATGTTGGGACCGACGGGGATAGGGGTGCTCTGGGGCCGTCGGGAGCTTTTGGATGCGATGCCGCCTTTCCTTTTTGGCGGTGACATGATTTCAGAAGTAGGACTTTCGGATACCGTCTGGAACCGTTTGCCTTGGAAGTTTGAGGCGGGAACACCAAACATGGCCGGAATGGTCGGCATGGAAGCGTGTTGCCAATACCTTCGCTCGGTTGGTATGCAGCTTATTCGGCAGCATGAGCAAGAGCTGGTTTCCTATGCTCTGACAAAACTGCAGGTTTTTGAGAAAGAAGGTTTTTTAACTCTTTATGGTGTTCGTGATGCGAGTGTGCGGGGCGGAGTGGTGACGTTCAATGTCGCCGGCGTTCATGCTCATGACACCGCGCAGGTTCTTGATAGTGAGGGTATTGCTGTCCGCAGCGGTCATCACTGCGCAATGCCACTTGCGCGGAGGCTTGGGGTTGTCGCAACCGTTCGGGCAAGTTTTTACATTTATACGCTACAAGAAGAGATCGATCGGCTCGCGGACGGGCTTTTGAAGGTTCGTCGGGTATTCAAAGTGTAATCTATGGATCCCTATAGAGAGGAAATTTTAACCCACTATAAGCATCCGTCGAATTATGGAGATCTCCCCGATGCCACTGTTACCGTACGGGAAGCGAATGCAAGTTGTGGGGACCTGATTGAGCTTTCCTTAAAGGTTGTTGATGCCAAAATTGTCGGCGTACGGTTTAAGGGTGTCGGGTGTGCTTTGTCCATAGCCTCGGCAAGCCTGCTGACCGAGCAATTGAAAGGGAAGCTTATCTCGGACGTTGCACGGATGAGCGAGCGGTTTGTTCTTGATCTGGTTGGGGTTGAGGTTTCTTCTATGCGGACGAAGTGCATCCTTTTACCTTTCCGTGCTCTTGGGAATGCGCTGAAAACATTTGAGAAGCGATAACCGTGTTGTTTTGAATTCTTATTCCAGTTTCCTTTAGAATGGACCTATGGCGATAACCGACTTTCATGCGAAGGTTCGCGAGCATGAGCTGTTGGGCGGGAAGTTCCAATACATCGATTTTGAACTGGTTTCCCCGCCCAGGATCCAATTCACGGCCGGTCAGTATCTGTTGATGAGGATTCCTGGCCTTGACCAGTTAAAGTCGTATTCCATCGCCTCGTCTCCGGATCAGGATCACTCGGTTGAGGTACTGGTTGATATTTCCCCTGGCGGGGAAGGATCACTCTATTTGGCTTCTCTTGCTCCCGGGGATGAGGTGAGTTTTAAAGCTCCTGTGGGTGTGTTTACGGTAGCCGATCCGGCAGGCGATATCGGTAGGGAGGAAAAGAAGCTTCTGTTTATTGCGACCGGAAGCGGGATTTCCTCAATTCGAAGTCATGTCTTGGATCTTTTGCAAACCAAAAAGGACAAGCGAGAGATCTATTTGCACTGGGGCTTTCGGTATGCCGAAGAACTTTTTTGGGAAGAGGATTTCCGGCAGCTAGCAGAGTATTTTCCGAACTTCCATTTCGACCTGGTGCTGTCGCGTCCGCCGAAGGACTGGCCACTCTGTTCCGGTTACGTTACGGATTGTGTCGTTACTCATCACAGTGATTTTTCTCAGGTCGGGGCGTATCTTTGCGGGAACGCCCAGATGATTCTCGATATGAAGAAGATTCTTGAAGAGAAGGGCGTTCCGAGACAACGAATTCATACGGAGCAGTATTATTGAACACCCCTGTACGGGAACTGAAGGAATTGTTTATTATTATTGTCACCTATGGCAGATAAGCAAATCCAAAAAAAAGGGCGATACACCGTTACCGTCATTCGAGATAAATGCATCGGTGCGGCGAGCTGCGTGGCGATATCACCCATGACGTTTAAGCTCGATAGCGAGACTAAGGCGATTGTGTTGGCACAGAAGCTGGATAGCGACGATAATATGCTTTTGGCGGCGCAAAGCTGTCCGACGGCAGCGATTGTTGTGACCGATGATGAAACCGGAGAGCAGATTTGGCCGAAGTGACGGAGTAGTGAATAGCGACTAATGATACATCTAGAGATAAAGAGTAAGACTCCGGACAACCGGAGTTTGTTATCACTGAGAAGGTCAGGCGCCGGCTTTTTTGGCAAGCATGAGGGCGGCGATGACGCCGACCGAGATGAGGAGCTTTTTTAGATAGGATCTCATCGGCAAGAGAATGAGTAAAAACGATTGTTGTATGAAGAGAACTTTAACCAATTGAATTGATGTGGATTGGAGATTTTTGGCTTGGCAGGGCGGTTCATTCCTTTCTACCGTAACAATCCCTCCACTGCTTGTCAATACCCTTTAGCCTGGTTGACATCGGCCTCGGTGGCTGGTAGGCTTTCCCCATGAATTCGCAGCTTAAGATCATCGGATTGGGCTTATTTCTGTCCGTTGCGATTGTGTTTGGCGCTGCTTCCCTTCTGTCTAAAATGGAACAGCGAGCCGTTGATCCTTCCCTCATTGTCGGTGATGCACGCCTGTCTACCGGGAGTGCGGAACCTCGGGTGACCATTGTTGAATTCTCCGATTTCCAATGTCCGGCTTGTCGGGCGAGCGAATCCGTTATCCAGGAAGTTCTTCGGGAAAACTCGAACGATGTACGTTTCGTCTACCGACATTTTCCGCTGACGTCGATTCATGATCATGCGCTCGATGCTGCAAAGGCGAGTGAGATCGCTTTCTCGATAGGGAAGTTTTGGGAAATGCATGACCTGTTGTTTGAGCTGCAGGACGAATGGGCAACCTCGAACGATATCAAAGCTCTTTTTGCTTCATATGCGGATCGGTTGGGAATGGACCCCGGCGCTTTCCTAAACCTGTGGGACGCTTCGGAGTATGAGCAGCAGATCCGAGATGATATCAGGGACGGGCGGACTTTAGGAATTTCGTCCACACCGACCATCTTTATGAATGGGAGGAAAGTTTCTGCGGACCAACTTTCTCAAGCCGTTACTGCGGAACTTCATTGACACCGGGTTTTGGGGGTGGTTGAATGGGGAGTTGAGAGATAGATTGAGCTTGAAAGAAGGGTGGTGAGAAAGATCTATGTTTCTTCGAGACAAGGATAAGCCGATGGCCGCGAAGACCCTCATGATTGGTTCTGTTGTCGGGGTCGGGCTTGCCGCTTTGGGATCAACGGGTAGCGATATCTTTCTTGCGAGTACCCAGTGGCTTTTGGTGTCCATCACCTTGGCTGCATGGGGAATTTACCTCCTCCTCGAAGCGGAGTTTCGGTCGTGATTCCTGTTTCGGATAGCGCGCCGTCCCATCGTTTTCCCTCGTGACGTATGGGCTCATTCCCGTCAATGTTTTTTTAAGTTTTTTCAGGAACCCATCTCTTCTGATCCTGAGGGCTTTGTGCTTTGTGTATGCCCTTATTCCCGACAGAATAGCCTTTTTCTCTTTTCCGACTCTCCTTCCCCAGTTGTCTCGAGTTTTTTCATGCCGGTTTTTTCCTGCCAGATTTGCCTCTTGCATTTTCCTCTGGAGTCTTGGTATACTGCTCTGGTGACTTTAGGAGATTACTTCTTGTCTCCTGCTCACGGAGGGAGGTGAGAAGACGTGGCGTATTCTTACAAAAATTCGAAAGGTCAGACGTACTACCTTCATAACAAGGATGTGACTCTGAAGAATGGTCGTCGGCAGACCATTTATTTCTTCGCCCGCGATATCCGCAGCGGTTCGCTTGACAGCGTTCCGGGTGGGTATAAGGTTATTGAAACCCAGCGGACAGGTATGCCGGTTTTGAAGAAGTCCTAAACGACTTCTTCTTTTTTTCTTACTGTACGTTTGTGTTAAAGCCCCGTTTAGCGCGGGGCTTTTCTTTGTTCGGATGGGTTCTTTGGCCTTAAGTTTTGTATAATACTTGAAGTATGGTTACCAGGAAACGCGTGACAGCCAAGCTTAGAAAGGTGATTGACCCTGAGCTTGGGGTGAACATCGTCGATTTAGGGTTGGTCTACAAGATTGTCATTCATGGAGGGAAGGTGTCGGTGCTGATGACGCTGACGACCCCCGGATGCCCTCTGGGGGGCGTGTTTGAAGAGCTCGTTTCTGGGGCAATTCGGAAAATCCCCGGCGTTAACGAGGTTGCGATTGAGCTTACTTTTGATCCTCCATGGACGCAGGAGCTGATGAGCGAAGCGGCAAAGGCCCAACTTGGGTTTGACTAGTGAGGTTTCTTCTATGAAATACGTTCTTGTGGCTGCAGTTCTTTTATCGGTCTATAGCTTTAGCCAGTGCTATAAGTATATTGCATTCGGAACAGAGGTTTCCCTCGTTCGATCACTCTACTGCCGAGTGGGGTTCTTTCATTTCTTCCCCCGCCCGTTCACTCCGTTTGATTTCGTTATTCATCTTCTGGTGTGGATTGCCCTTTGCGCTTTCCTGTTCTATCTTTATCGGACGTATCTTAAAGGGAGATTTTTTTAATGGAAGGAAAGCTTTGGTACCTTAAGCAATTCTCACTCTTTTCCGGATTTTCAGACCAACAGCTTCATGAGCTGGGGCTTTTTTTAGAAGAGCGGCAGGTCAGACGGATGCAGATCGTGTTTGACCCGGAAGATCAGGATAAGGTGTTTTTTATTAAACGCGGAATGGTTGAGGTCTACAACCTTACCGAAGAGGGAAAGAAAGTCACCCTTGAAACGCTCGGACCAGGAAGTTTTTTTGCCGCAGTTGGATTCGGGCAACGAGGGAGCCAGTTTCTTGAGGCAACGGAGGATACCCTCCTTTGTGTTACCACCAAAGATCGATTGTATGAAATGATTGCCCATCAACCGACGCTTGCGAGGCGCGTTGTTGAAGGCTTGCTGTCTCAACTTTTTGAGGCACGGGAGCAGATTACCATTATGGCAACCGGGTCGGTTCGGGATCGGCTGATCCATCTTCTGGGCCAATTGGTACAGAAGTATGGGGTAGGTACCGGGAAGCGGGTTCGGATCGGGAATCGCTTTACCCACGAGGAATTGGCTCATATGATCGGTGCGTCGCGGGAGACGGTGACCAAGATGCTCTCCCTTTTGGCGCGGGAAGGGGTTATCGCGCGAGAGGGAAAGAATCTGCTTGTTTCTCCCTCAAAGCTTCAGCCTCGAGTGTGATTGCGGTTACATACCTTCTCCTGTTTTCGCATTATCCTTTTCGTATCCGTGTTCGATGAAGATTGCTCTGTGGATTATTCTCTCTATCATCGTCTTTTCCGTTCTCGTCAGCCGCTTCTTTCCGGGCGGCCAAGGAGGAATGATGAGATTTATTAAGGTTGCAAGCGAGTTTGCCGATCGGGACCCCGTTATTGCTCCCGACTTTTCCGGCGGCGGAAAGTGGTTGAATTCGGAACCTCTCACCATTCAGGCACTCCGGGGTAAGGTGGTGGTGGTTGATTTTTGGACCTATTCCTGCATTAACTGTCAGCGGACGTTGCCTTACTTACGCGCTTGGTGGGAGAAGTATCGGGACCGTGGTTTGGTTATCATTGGTGTCCATACCCCAGAATTCGAGTTTGAGAAAGACATTGGCAATCTTCGAGAAGCTATTTTGAAGTATGGGGTCACATGGCCTGTTGTCCAGGATAACGACTACCGCATTTGGACGGCATACAGCAACCATTTCTGGCCACATAAGTATTTGGTGGATCGAGACGGGAAGATCGTTTATGAGCACATCGGAGAAGGCGCTTATGAAGAGACGGAACGGAGGATACAGGAATTCCTTGGTATTTCGGACACGGCTGTTATGGAAGAGCCTTCTTCCGGGAGCATTCAATTCGGCCCGTCGTTGACGCCCGAGCTCTATATGACGAGTCGCGGTCAGACCTCATCGCATTTGGGAAAGGGAAGGGATCGTGTTGAGCTGTTGGGGAATTGGGAGACCGGGGAGGATTTTTCCGCCGCAGGTGAAGGAGCAAGGCTTCGGTTAGTCTTTCAAGCGTCTGAGGTCAACTTGGTAATGAGCTTACCTGATGCACGAGCGCGAACCGTTCGGGTTATGGTTGATGACAGTGAATCCAGGTCCTTAACCATTTCTTCTAACGATCTCTATTCCTTATGGAAGGGTACGTTCGGAGAGCATATGCTAGTAATGGAGGTTGATCCTGGGCTTCGGATTCACGCATTTACGTTCGGTAGATAACTTGCGATAGTGAGCAGAGCTTATCGGTTATTCGTTACCTCGATTCCATTCGTTCTATCGGAAGACAGGACGCAGAGAAAATTGTTATGGATCTTAATCTTCTAATCGCATTCACCGGAGGTGTCGTATCCTTCTTTGCTCCGTGTGTTGTTCCTCTTCTTCCGGCATACATTGGGTATATCGCCGGCGTATCGTTATCTGAGTATGCCTTTTCCAAGAACCTTTCTTTATATCGGCGGCAGATTCTATTTTCTTCTCTTTCTTATATCCTGGGGTTTTCGCTTATCTTTGTGCTTCTCGGGACGACGGCCGCTTCTTTCGGTTTGTGGCTTAGGCAATCCGGTGTTTGGATGGAGCGGGTTGGTGGGGTGTTGATTATGGTGTTTGCACTCCAATTCATGGGCGTTCTTCGTCTTCCCTTTCTTTCACTTGGGCATTCCCTGCGATTACCGCGATGGGCTGATCATCTTTCGTACGGACGAGCGTTTTTGTTGGGAATTGTTTTTGCTACTGCCTGGACACCTTGTGTTGGCGCCGTGCTAGGTTCGATTTTGACGCTTGCCGCAACTGCCAGCACCGCTTCGGCCGGAGCCCTTATGCTGTTTGTCTATTCCTTGGGGATTTCGTTGCCTTTCCTTTTCGTCTCACTTGTCCTTGCCGAGGTACCAGGGTTTCTGCGGGGATATGCCCATTTTCTTAGTCTTTTCAGCAAGGTTTCGGGGGTTTTGTTATTTCTTATCGGATTTCTTTTGTTTAATAACACCGTTTTATTTCTCTCCGATCGTCTGACTTACGGCTATCTGAACTCCTATTTGTTTGGGTGGGCGTTCCGGCTGGGGTATCAGATACGGTGAGGGTTGTGCTTCGGGGGCTTCCGCCTGACAGGACTCTAAGGGTTCACCCCTTTTTGGGTTTCTCGTTCGTTTTGATGGAGTAGTCTTGTTTTTGTTCAAGCTTGATCAGCTTTTCTTCAATTCGATCGAAACGCTCGGTCATCCGTCTCCAATAGAACTGTTGTTCGTCGCGGTAGAGGTTTATTGTCAGAATAGCAATGATAAGACCAAATATTGTGACCCCGATCGTTTCCAGTATGACCCCGATTATTCTTCCTGTGGTTGTCACCGGGTAGTAGTCACCGAAGCCAACTCCGGTAACGGTCGTAAAGGACCACCAGAGACCATCTTCGGCGTTTCGGAAGGTTGTCGTCGGGTCAGATATTTCAATGGGGACGATGAGGAACCCAAAGACGATCGTCATGAAGATGAGGATGATAATTGTGATGACAAAACGATGGCTCTTTAGGATGTATCTCATACCTTTGATGGTATCAAGTCGCTGCGTCGGGTGCAAGGAAGGTTTGCTTTCCAGCGTGTTTGCCTGCCTCTTGATTTAAGGGGTGGTATCTTTTAAACTCTTTTTTATCATGTTTGATCCTTTGCTCGCCGGCAAGTTGGTGTACGTTTTCGGAATTCTCAACCTCCTCTCCCTTTCTCTGGTGTTTTTCTCTTGTCGTTGTTTGGTTGGGCATCGATTCGTTGAGGGTATGCTCAAGCAACCCTGGTACCGTTGGTATTATGCGCGTCATTGCGTCTTCTGGTACATCTTCTTTGCTTCGGTTCTTTTTCATAGTGTGTTGGCCATTACTGCTTTTGGCAACCCTTTGTTTTAGCTGTTATCCAATGGTGCGATTGTCGTTTGATGAGAATTTATCTTGGGAGTGACCATCGTGGTTTTCAACTTAAGGAGAAGATCAAGCGCTGGCTGACGGATACGCAGCCAGCCGTCGTTGATCTCGGGAATGCCGTCTATGATCCCGAGGATGATTTCCCCGATTTTGCGTTTGCGGTTGCCTCAAGAGTCGCGGGAAGCGATGATGTGGGGATCCTTCTTTGTGGTTCGGGAGGAATGGCGTTGGTTGCCAATAAAGTGAGGGGTATTCGGGCGGTTGAAGTGTCTGACGAGCGGCGGGCAGCCCATGCCAAGAGTGATGATCACGCCAATATCATTGCCTTGCCGGCAGATGAGGTTTCTTTCGGGCAGGCAACAAAGATCATCTCCGCATGGCTTGATGCTTCTCCCAAGCGCGATCGGAAGTATCTTCGGAGGCTTCGCAAGATCGAAGCACTTGAACGGATGGTGTTTAAGGCTTAAGTGAATTTATCGTTCCTTTTTACCTTGACTATTTTTGGTTTGTGATTTTCCTGCCTATCGTTTTCTCGATAGGTTATCGAGCAGCACATGCGGATAATCCCAGCGATCCTTGCTACAAACGTTACGGAGCTTCTTGAGAAATGTGCCCGGGTTGACCAACTGGTTGATCGTATTCAGATTGATATTGTCGGGCGGGCATTTTCTGCCGAGGTTTCCGTCGGGGTTGAGGCTTTGGAGCAAATTTCGAGTGCTCTTTCTTTGGATGTCCAGCTTATGGTTGGCGAACCCATCGCCTACCTGAATCGTTGCGATCTGGCCGGAGCGAGTAGGGTGTTCGGACATGTCGAGCACATGCGAGACTCGCGGGCGTTTATCGAGTACGGCTTTTCCCTCGGAATGGAAGTTGGGCTTGCCGTTGATCTGCCGACTCCCATCGTGGCGATCGAAAGGAGCATTGCTGATCTTGATTCGGTGCTGTTGATGTCCGTTCCCGCCGGACGGAGCGGACAACTATTTGATGAGCGGGTGTTCGGGAAGATCGCGGAAGTCAAGGCTCTCCGGCCGGACCTTCCAATTTGCGTGGATGGCGGGATCACCCCTTCGGTTGTTAAGCAGCTTGTTTCGGAGGGGGCCACGGAGTTTGCAGTCGGGAACTTTTTATGGGAGAGTAAAGATATCGGGAAGGCTATCGCGAATCTTTCAAAGGCGGTTCAATGAGAAAGAGATTCATTAAGAAAGTGGCATTTTTTGGCTATGCCGACGCTAAGCCCGGAAGCAGACTTTACAAAGATGCATTTCGAACCGCAAAGATGCTGGCTTCGCAAGGGTACACCGTCGTCAATGGCGGCGGGCCCGGGGTCATGGAGGCTTCAACCAAAGGCGCTGAAGAAGGTGGGGGCAGGACGGAAGCGGTGACTTTCTATCCCGATGACGCTCCTGGATTTGAAGGCCGATATATTGCGAACATCGTTGACCGAGAGATCGTCACCGGGAATTATGTTGAGCGGATGTTTAAGCTTTTGGAGGAGGCGGATGTTTATATCATTTTTAAGGGTGGCACCGGAACGATCAGTGAGCTCGGTACCGCTTGGGTCCTGGCGAGACTTTACTTCGGGCATCATAAACCCTTCATTCTTTTTGGGGATTTCTGGTATGAGGTGATGCATGTTTTGATGCGGAATTTCTTTATGCGGGGAACAGAGGAGCGGGTGTACACCATTGTCCAGACACCGGAGGAGGTTCTGGATGCGGTCAGTCGTTTTGAGCGCGAGATGCAGGCCCATGATCCCGAGAAGTGTGACGTCTGCCAAAATCGGGCCGATATTAAATACCGATACCATCGATAAGAGCGGTAAACGAATTCTTTTGGGAGCGTATGTACGATGTCGTTACGGTAGGATCAGCGGTTTTGGATGTTTTTGTGAAATCACGGTCCTATAAACTGCTTGCGTCCAAGAACTTTGACGGGGGTGTTGCCATTTGCGAACCTTATGAAGGAAAGATTGAGGCGTCGGAAATCGAGATCGTATCCGGCGGGGGAGGGACAAATAACGCCGTTTCATTTTCAAGGAAAGGCCTCCGGACCGCGGTGATTGCCGAGATGGGCAGGGATCTTGCGGGGAAGATGGTTGCCTCGGAGCTCGTGCGGGAGGGGGTCGATACGCGACACCTCGTGGTTGAGGAGGGAGAGGAGACCGCTATTTCGGTGATCCTCGTTTCCGGTGAGGGGGGGCGGGCCATCGTCACCTATCGGGGGGCGAGCCGCATGCTGACCCATAAGGATATTCCCTGGAAACAGCTTCACACCCGCTGGCTTCACATTTCTTCTTTGGGGGGGCGGATGGGACTGTTGGAGGAGCTCGTTTCCTTTGCGAAGAAGCAGGGCATTCGGGTTGCCCTTAATCCGGGGAATGGTGAGATTGATTTGCGAGAGCGGCTGCTTCCCCTTCTTCCTCATGTCGAGGTCCTTTTGATGAATCGGGAGGAAGCCACCCGGCTTACCCACATCGATTTTTCGGACACCAAGGTATTTCGTTCGAAGGCATGCCTGGTTGGTCCAGCAACTAGTGTGATTACTGCTGGAGAGCTTGGTGGCAAGGTTTGCGGAAAGGGAGAGTGTTTCTTCTATTCCGGGTCGAAGAAACCCAAGGTTTCCAGCGTTGGAGCAGGGGATGCATTCGGGAGCGGTTTTGTGGCAGGACTTATCCTTCAGAAGTCCTTAGTAGAAGCTGCGTCTTGGGGTAGTCGTAATGCCGAGGGGGTGCTTCAGTTTCTGTCGGCTAAACGCGGTTTGTTATACCGGAGTCAGCTTGAGGGTAAATCGCCTATTACACGGCGGTGAGCCCAAGTCGATTCTTCTTCGTCTTGACCTTTCAGGGGTGCTTTGCTACGCTTAATGTTGTTGAGGTTTTTATTACGGAGGGGATACTGAGCGTTCCTGCCCTTCTACGGAGGTCGATTTTCCGAAAGGGTTTGAGAGAACGCAGGCGTTTTGTTTGAGAGGAGGTGAACGCTTGTGCTTTCTGAGATGAATGAGGGTGGACTTTTTTGGCCAGTTTTTATCATTCTTGCGGGAACGGCGGTTCTACTCGTGAACCTGGGAGTTTTGCCAGCGGATACTTGGCGTTTTTGGCCGATTATTTTCATTTTTCTTGGGTTGTTTAAGTTGGTGGGATTTGGTGTTTCTGAGAAAAAGAAGTAAGGCAGGATATTGTTTTACTTCCCGTTCTACCGTAGGGAGGCGAAGAGAGGTGCTTCTTCTCGGCCGAAGGTTTTCTGGTCGGACTTCTGATCTTTCCATCTTCTTTACTGAAGGTTGGATTTTTGTTATCCATTGAGTAGCGCGCGATTCTGATTTGATGGAAAGTGGTGATGAAACGTCCTTCTCGTCCTTTACAAATTGCCATTGATGGGCCGGTTTCTGCCGGCAAGGGAACGGTGGCCCGATCCTTGGCAGAACGACTAGGAATTGTCTATGTCGATACCGGTGCGATGTACCGCTCAGCTGCTTTGTTGGCGCAGTCATCGGGGATTCCCTTGGAGGATTCCTCTTCGGTTGTTACGCTTCTTTCCCAAGCAAGGATCGAGATTCGGCCACCGACTTTGGAGGAGCAGGATGGGCGTTTGACTACCGTTCTGCTCAACGGCGAGGACGTTTCCTGGAAGATCCGCGGTGAAGCAGTTGGCCTGGGAGCTTCGATTATTTCTCAACACCCAGAAGTACGAGCGATTTTGGTGGCAAGACAACGGGAGATGGTGGCTGGTCAGAGCGTGGTCATGGAAGGACGAGATATTACCACGCGGGTCCTCCCCGATGCCCCTTTTCGCATTTTTCTCACCGCCAGTCCCGAGGTGCGAGCGCGTCGGCGCCAACAACAACTCCGTGAGCGGGGGATTGGGCTTTCGTACAAGAAGGTGCTTGCGGATTTACGCCGGCGGGATGAGCAGGACAGCGCTCGAAAAGCGGATCCACTTCGGGTTGCGCACGGAGCGTGGGTTTTGGACACTTCCGATTTGACGATTCAGCAGGTTGTTGAGAGAATAGTAGACAAGATAGAAAAAAGCGGTCTTTTGAGCGGAGGTGAGGAGGTTTGAAGGAAATCAAGTCCATTGATCTTCGTAGTGCATTTCGCTTTGGACTCCTATTCTATGGTGCGGTGGTCGGCACTATCACTCTTGTTTTTTTAGGGGCTGAGTTGCTGGCTTTGCTTCGAGGGAACTTCAGCGTTGTCGAATTCCTTGTGGGAGGTTTTGTTCTTCTTGTGGGGGCGGCGCTCTATGTGTTGTTTGGGGGTGCGACGGTTGCCGTTTCTGTTTGGCTTTACAACCGTATTGCACGGAAGTACGGCGGGATAAAAATACAGATTTAAGGACGGTATGGGAGCGGAGAGAATTCCTTCGGGTTTGCCATCCAAGTTACCGATTGGGACCTCGGGGGGGCGTTCCCCCTCCATTGAAAAAAAGTCCGGGGAGGATCGGGGAGGAAGACGGGCAATCATTATCCTGTTTCTTCTGACGGTTGGTCTTTCACTGCTTTTTTGGATCCAGCGGCGCATCCCTGCCTGGTTCAGTGAGTTTTTCGGGCCTTCCACATGGACACGCTCTCGTTAAGGGTCACCATTCTTTCATATTCACCATAATTGAAATACAGGGGATTTCAGCTGACTTAGAGTGCCGGTCTGGCGTTGGTTCCTCCAAGAATTCTGCCAAATTTTTCGTCTTTTGGTTTTTTTACCTGGACTTTGTCCTCCTTTTCCGTGAGGGCTTTGCCTCCTTCTTCTTCACCTTCCGTTTTCGGCAGGCAAGCGTTGGTTGGTTGTGTCCCAGGAATGAAGTATTCGAAGTATTGCGGGCAGCCTTCGCAGGGTAATGTACCGGTGGTATGGCAGACGGCAACTCTGGCAATGGTTTGGGGTGTCTCGAACCGGTGAGGGGGCTTTTCTGCAAGAAGCGTAGTCATGATGGTACTCCAAATAGGAGATGCCCCCGTGATGCCTGAGGCTACATAGCTCATTTGAGTATTGTCGTTGTTTCCCACCCAGGAGGACACGAGAACGTCGTCGGTATACCCGATTGTCCAGTTATCCCGGAGATTTTGGGTTGTCCCGGTTTTCACCGCCACTTCATGCCCAGGAATGTTGAGGACCGAGCGTCGTCCGAATGCTCGCGACCGGGCGATGTTATCTGCAAGAATGCTCGTTTCAATAAAGGCGACTTCCGGTTTTACCACCGGTTTGGGATTGCAGACAACTTCTTCAATGGGTTTTGCCTTCTCGTTTGGTGATTGGAAGTTGTCACAGGCGTATTTGAAGAGTACACGGCCCTTACCATCCGATATTTTGAGGATGGGAGCAAGGTCGATTCTATTCCCGGCATTGGCGAGTGAAGCATAGGCAACTGCGAGATCCACCATTTTGACCTCACCACCCCCGAGCGTAAGCGACAGGCCGTAACGGCTTGGACTATCCCAGGTTGTAATTCCCATAGCCTTCCCTTTTTCCACCATTTTTTCCACTCCAAAGACGGCAAGCGTTTTAACCGCAGGGATGTTGTATGAGTTTGCCAGTGCTTCACGGAGGCTCACTTTCCCATGGTATTTCCCATCGTAATTTTTTGGTGAGTATGGCGGCTGGCCCGGGATTTGATACGTAATCGGACTGTCGGTAAGCAGGGTTGCCGCTGTCATCCCCCCCTCCAACGCCACGGCGTAATTTATCGGTTTGATGACACTCCCCGGTTGACGGGGGCGGATGGTGACGTTTACCTGTCCGTCGTGTTCAAAATCGAAGAAGTTTCTTGACCCTACCATGGCCAAGATTTCGCCCGTTTTCGGATTGGTCACCAGGGCGGCTCCGTTTTGGATGTTGAGGTTTGAGAGTCGGCTGACTTCTTTTTCCACTGCCTCCTCGGCGAGTCTTTGGATCTGCAGATCTAAGGATGTTTGCACTTCAAGACCTCCCTGCTCTACCACCTGTTCACCAAACTTTTCGACCAGAAGCGATTTTACATACATGACGAAGTGTGGGGCCTTAATGTCCGTCTTTTGGGAAGCAAAGATCAGCTGGTCGGCCTTTGCTTTTTCCGCTTGTTTTTCCGTAAGGTACCCCTCTTCAACCATTCTTCGAAGCACTTCGTGTTGTCTGAATTTGGCCGTTTCCGGATGTGTCCCAAACGGAGAATAACGAGTTGGTGCAGCCGGAAGTCCGGCGAGCAAAGCGGCTTCTTCAAGATTGAGTTCGCGGGCGGGTTTATTAAAGTACATCTGAGCGGCTTCTTCGATTCCATAAGCCGCACCTCCGTATCCGACTTCGTTGAAGTACATTGTGAGTATTTCGTCTTTGGTAAATTTCATTTCCACGAGTATTGCAAGAATAATCTCTTTCACTTTTCTTTTTACGGTCTTTTCTTTTGAAAGGAGCGCATTTTTAACGAGTTGCTGCGTGATGGTTGATCCGCTCTGGAGGTTCCCAGTTTTTACCATATCACGTATTGCCCTCAAGATACCTTTATATGAGTACCCCGGGTGTTTGTAGAAGTCCTTATCTTCTATGGCGATGGTGGCTTGAATGAGGAAGGGAGGGATGTCTTCCAAATCGTCGAGCGTTCGGTTTTCGTTCTTGAAAATCTTGAAGAGCAGATTTCCGTTTCGATCATAAATCTTCGTTGATACAATTTGCTTGCGGTCCTTGAGTCTGTCTGGACTGGGAAGGTCTTTGAGTATTCCGCCGAGGAGAAATATGATTATTCCGGTTAAGAGTGTGAACGCTGCGAGTGAAATGACCACAGCTTTTGCAGGAATTCTTCTTTGGGGTTTGGTTTTTCTGATGTGAACTTGGACACTCAGCAGCTTTTTTGTTTGGAGGGAGCTTTTCGCCGTAAGATCTTCTGAGATCCGCGCGACTCTTGACTTCACCGATGAGAGTGTCTTTCGTATTGGTACGGTGAGCGCATTCGACAGTTTCATTAATTGAACCAGCCCATTGGCGATCAGCGCAATTCCGATGATTGCGCCGTAGAGCACGATCAGTATCCCTTGGAAAAATGGCTGACCAAAGGTGATTAGCAGTCCGTCAATTGGCAACCGTTTCCTTGTTTCTGACGGGTTTCCTTTCATCTTTTGGGGATATTATAGTTCAGATGGGCAACTCTGGCAGTTTATAGCTCGAGTTCCGCTTACTGCGGAGACCCCTGCAACGGAAATTTCTTGGTCGCAAACGGCGCAATCACGATTTGCAGGCGTTCGTTGTATTCCATACCAGTCCGCCAGCTGGCGGACTGGCCTAAGCAACCGGCGAAATTTGTTCCGCGCTCTCCTTTTGATATAGAGGGGGTCTCTTCGTTGGGAGATGCGTGTCAGTTACGGGGTAATTTTTCTGCAAGGAGATTCCAAAGATTTGGATATTCCCCATCGTATCCCAATGCCCAAATACCAATTCCTGCGATTCCGCTTTGATTTACTAAATCGTACTTTAGTCCAAGCGAGGTTTCATTCTCGTAGTAGATTTGGTAGATTTCTCCTTTTTCGGTGTATGTTACCCGTGGGGCGAGGGCGGTTTCGTCCCAATCGAGTTTTGGATTTTTTTCTTCGATTAGCGTTTGAATTCGTTTAAACGTGGCGAGCGATCCGGATTTCGGATAGGTTGTGGCATATGGCGTATCTGTGGTCGTTCTCCACTCGTACCCATAGTAGGGGACTCCGAGGATGATCTTTTCCATGGGGACAATTTTTGTGAACTCCGTAAGGGCTTTCCCGATGTCGTATTCCCAATATTCTGGTGCCCCTCGGATCGGCGCAACGGGAGCGGCAACCGAAGATGAGGCACGATGGAAGTCGTAGGCCATAATGATGATATGGTCCACATCCTCTACAAACTCCGGTATGTCCCAGAGTCGTACTTTGGCTACGGCGTCGGCGAAGACGTCGACGGTCAGTGTGGCGTTTGGTTTCTTTGCCTGGAGCTCACCATTAAATTCCTTAACAAACTCGGTGAAGTTATCGACTGTGTTGACGCTGGGCGCTCCGGCGTATTCAAAGTCAATGTTTACCCCGTCGAGGTTTTTGGTCAATATCGCTTCAAGCGTTTGAGCGATCGCTCGGCTTCGTTTCAGAGGATCGTTGACGACTTCGGAGATGGTTTCTTGATCCATGGCTTGAATGGTCAAAATAACTTTTGCTCCCGACTCTTTTGCTTTACGGAAGATTGTCCCAAACGATGGCCCTTTAAAGGCAGTCCATCCCGGTTCTTCGGTCCCATCTTCTTTGAGTTTGTTGATATTTCCGTCCGCATCGATTTGTAATGAGAAGAATGCAATTTGGGTCAGAAGCTGGTAGCGAAAGTTTGTTTCCTCTTTGATATTCCAGTAGGGCAGAAATCCAATCACTTCCTTTGATTTTTGAGTGTCCCGGGCTTCGATTTGCACGGAGAGGACACCGGTTTCTTCGGGAACCGGAGAGATAAATTCCTGTTTGGCCGTCATGAGGTTTATCGCAACGATTACAGCAATAAGCAGAAGAAGAAAGATCACAAGGAGCGCGATGAAACCAATGGTTAGCTTTTTTTTCGGCTGCTTGGCTATCTGTTCTTGCGGTTCTTTTTCCTGTTCTTGTGCTTCTTCCCCGATCGTCGCTTGTTCTTTTGGAATCTCTTCCGGAGTTTCCGTTGGGGTTTCCGATTCCGCGTGCCAAGCCGGCGGTTTTCGGAGATCCAGGGCTACCGGAGGCTTTGGCTCTTCGTCTATCGGAGGAGGGGCTTTACTTGCTTCTTCGGCTAGGCTTTGGACTTGAGTCAGAGGGTTTTCTCCCGTTTCCGTTTCAGGTTCAGCTTGGGTGCTTGACAGATCGATCGGCGGTAACTGTTCTTGCGGTTCGGGAGTGCTTCCTGGTTCGTTTTCAGGCGGCAAACCCGGGCTTCCTTTTTCCTTCGTGGCACTTTCGGTCGGCATTGTCTCGGCTTGAATCTTCTCTGCGGTGCCTACCGGAATCGAGGGAGGGGAGTCTTTTCGGGCAGCACGGTGCTTTTCCGTTTTCTTTTTCTTTTCGGCTTTGGCTGGCATAGGGTTATTGTAGCAAAGGTTGTTTCCCCTTCTAATAACAGTAACTGAAGACGTCTCGGATAAGGTAGGAAATGAGGGTGGAGAGCGCAGCGTAGGTTATCGGAAGGCTTACGAGGGCAAGGAGGGTTTTGGGTTTTGCAAACGCCTTGAGAAAAAAGAGGTATGTGAAGAGGGCGGCTGTTCCCGCAACGATTTGGGGAAAAAAGCGCGCGAGGGCTCCGAGTTGGAAGAGGCCGAGGCTACTTTCGAGCTCTTTCGTGAAGTCGATGCAGCGTGGGTTTTGGATTGCCACCGATTCAGCGAGGAAGATGGCCATTGATGGGAATTGGAGCAGGTTTTTTTTCTCCATACCGCCTTATCCATACTACACCATTTAGGGGTTTTGGGAGATTGTGCCTGTTCCAGTTTTTATGTCGATCGTTGTTTGCGGATAGGCAGGTTTTCCGGTCGGCTGACCATTTTCATCAACCTCCTGCGGCCAAGGACAGTCCAAACAGAAATCTTTGAGAAACGGATCGGAAACGACGAAATGATCCTGAATCTCGATGTTCTCGGTATCCCCCTGTTTCGGAGGGAGCCCCGTGTCCTTTTTGATCGGGATCCCACGACGGGATTGATCGAGCTCTTTAGGTTCAAAGCCCTTCATAAAGAATTCGTGTCTGGTCGGGCAAGGATTTTCCGGGTTGGGAAGAAGCCCTGAGATGGTGCAGATATCCAAACCGATGATTCCTTTGGGTTTCTCCGGCCACTGGGCTTTTTCGTTCTCGAGCACTTTCTCCATGAGTTTGTGCCAAATGGGGGCTGCGCCCGTGACTCCAGAGACAAGATAGGGGTTCATTGGGGTATTATCGTTGTTCCCAACCCAGACGGAAACAAGCCTTTCTGGAGTAAAGCCGATCGTCCAGTTGTCCCGAAGATCGTTTGTTGTACCAGTTTTGACGGAGACGACTTTGTTTCGAATCACCAGTTGGGAATCCGTTCCGAAAGCCCCGGCGCGCGCATTGTTATCTAAGAGGATATGGGAGATAAGGTAGGCGATTTCTCGGGGGAGAACCCGATGCACCGATTGCTTTTCACTGTTTTCAGTCTCTGTTTTCTGGTCAGCCTCATTGAGCCGGTTGACTTCCTCAAGAGTCTCTTCTGGTTTGTATTCTTCCAAGATATTTCCCTGTTGATCTTCAACCTTGAGGATTGCATGGAGAGGGGCTTTGATACCTTCGTTTGCAAAAACGCCAAAAGCTACAGCCATATCAACCATGCGTACCTCTCCCCCTCCCAAGGTTAGGGAGAGTCCGTAGGAACTCGGGTCTTTCCAGCCGGTGATGCCCATGGCACTGGCCGTCGCGATCATATTTTCAACCGAGTTCACCGCCAGGGCCTTCACCGCAGGGATGTTGTACGAGTTCCCCAGGGCAAAGCGAACTTGAACGGGGCCGTGGAAGGTGTTGTCGTAGTTCCGGGGACAGTAGGGTGGTTGCCCAGAAACGACAAAACAGGTCGGGATGTCCAGGATCAGGGATGCGGGAGTGAGCCGGCCGGTCGCGAAGGCCGTCGCGTAGTTTATCGGTTTTATTGAGCTTCCGGGTTGACGGGGACGGGTGGTGACGTTTACATTGCCGTCGTGTTGGGTGTCGAAATAGTCCCGTGAACCGACCATGGCTACAATTTCGCCGGTTTTCGGATTCGTAATGAGGGCGGCGCCGTTGCCGACCCGAAGTTTTTCAAGATCGGCTATTTCAGCGGCAAGCGTGCCTTCGGCGTATTCTTGAAGATCAAGGTCGAGGGTCGTGGTGACGTGAAGCCCGCCTTTTTCGACCGCTTGCTCGCCGTACGTTTCAACCAGAAGCTCTTTCACCCAAAGGACAAAATGGGGGGCCCTGATATCGGTCTTCGGAGGGACGAGCTTGACCGGTTCTTGTTTTGCGGTTTCTCTCTCGTTCTCCGTAATATATCCATCTTCAACCATGCGGGAGAGGACCAACTCTTGGCGTTCTTTTGCCAGTTCGGGATTCGCCCCGAACGGGGAATAGCGAGTGGGAGCAGCGGGAAGGCCAGCGAGGAGGGCGGCTTCACCTAAAGTCAGGTCCTTGGCCGGTTTTCCGAAATACGTTTGGGCGGCGGCTTCAACTCCCCAAGCCGTCCCTCCGTACGGAACATGGTTTAAGTACATTTCGAGAATTTGGTCTTTCGAGTATATGAGTTCGGTGAGAATTGTCAGGATCGCTTCGCGGATTTTTCTTTGAATGGTCCGCTCGGGACTGAGGAGCGCGGTCTTGACGAGCTGTTGGGTAATGGTCGATCCGCCCTGGAGCTTTCTGCGAAACAGGGTATTTACCGTTGCTCTTACCAATCCTTCGGAAGCAAAGCCATGGTGGTGGTAGAAGTTTTTATCCTCAATTGCGATATGGGCGGAGCTGATATACTCCGGGAGCTCCTTTACGGTTACCGGTGTTCTGTTGCGTTCCGTATAGATCTCAAACAGCAATTTTCCGTTCCGGTCAAAGATTCTGGTTGAGGCGGCAAAGGCATCGGCTTGACGAAGTCTTTGAGGGGAGGGCAGATCGCGAAAGATGAACAGGTAGGATGCCAGGCAGATGAGTATAAGTGCGGTAAGGACATACCAATATTCCCTGAGCTTGGCTTTTCCCCATGCAACCTTGTGGCTCAAGTTTAGGGGTGCGGATGAATACGCTTGAGTTTTCTCCGGTTTCTTTCTGCTTTCGGGGGGTGTTTCCGGTTCTGATCCCGAAACCGTGGTTGCGGTTCCGGGAGTTTCTGATTGAACAAATCTTCCTCGTTTATCCCTTGTTTTGGGGGAGTATTCACCCGTTTGAGCTTTCCGCATGGAGGTTTATTCGGAGGCAAAGAGTTTCTGGTAATCGATCGGTTTTTTTACTCCGAGCGCTGTGAGGGCGATCCTCAATGTTTCTTCCTTGCTGTTTCCATAGGTGTCGATCGCTACATCATACAGCTCCGGATACCAGAACCAAATTGGTTTTGTCTTGTCGACTCGCCCTTTTTCTACCACCCACTCTTGCCATTGGTGTTTGTAGACCCTGCCCCATTTTTCGGTGTTCTTTTTCTCTCTCTCGAATATATGTTTTTTTGCCTCACCAACGGTGATATTGTCGCGGTTGACGATGCGGTCGACCCTCACCGAGTCTACCGAACAATAGACCAGGATTTTTAACGTCCCTTTAATCCCTTGTGCCATAAAGCTTGAAAGCCAGGATTCCAAGACTTGTCCGCTTTTGGTACTGAGGGTCTCGCGCATTCCGAAATCAACCTTTCGGTCGAAATCCTCGTCGTAGATGGTTGCGTCATGGTGGACTTTGTTCCGTTTGTTAAAGAATCCTTTTTTGATGGCGTAGGCTCGCATAAAGTCGCCTCCTGAGAAATACTTCCATCCGATTGCTTTTGCCAGGGCTTTCCCTAAGGTCGAGGAACCGGCTCCGGGGATGCCGGAGATGGTGACGTTTTTGTATTTATACTCTTTGATTTCTTGGAGTTTTGACCTTTTCATCGCTCAGGTTTTTGACTTTGGGCTTCTATCATACACCTTGAGGGTAAGGTGTCATTCCTTTTCCAATTTTTAGTTTATTCCTTTTGTTATTGTACAATGAATTCGTAACGGGAGGTTGTCCTATTTTCCAATATTTTTTCCGTCCCATGCGCTCTCACACTCTGTTTCGCAGATTGATCCTTTCGGTTTCAGAACGAGTTGGTTTGGTCCGTCCGGAATCCCGCATAGAGGTTCTACGGAGAACTATTTCCGTCTATGCGGTTATTTTTGTTCTGTGGGGTTTATACCGCCTGCTGTTTCGATTTCCGACGATCATTGAGGAGTTGATATTTAAGCCTTTGGTTTTTTTACCCCCTGTTTTGTCCGTCCTGGTCGGGGAAGGTAAGCGGGGTAGGGCTCTCTTTGAAGCTTTTGGATTTCGGCGGGAGAGGTTGTCCTTGTCCATCTATTTTGGTTTGACGCTTGGGGTCGTTTACCTCCTTGCCGTACGGCTCGCAGGATATGTTCCTTCAGGAGAGCGCCTCGGCATCCTCCCTTTTACGTCTGTTTCTTGGTTGAGTCTTTTGGGCGTATCTTTGATGACGGCGGTTTGGGAGCAGATGGTTTTTTCGGGATTTTTTCTTTCTCGGTTCTACCATTCTTTTGGAAATGAATGGGAGAGCGTGGGTCTCACGGCATTTCTTTATACCCTGCTTCACTTTCCCATTCTTTGGTTTGAGTCTCATGCCAGTGCATCCTTCATCGTCATTCAGCTCATCCTCTTCTTTTTTGTCGGTATGGGTAATGCCATTCTGATGCTTCGGACTCGAAACCTGGTCGCTCCCATTCTTTCGCATACGTTTTGGTCCGTGGCGGTCGGACTATTCTCATAGGTGTTACTTCCTCTGGAAGATTTGGAGTTTTCCCCTCTTGGTGGTAGAATGGAGGACACGGTATGGCTTCTTCACGGCTTTGGCAACGCATTTCCTCTGCCGTTACTAAGAACTTTCCCGAGCAAACCAGTTTTGCTTCGGTATTGGTGCGAGAGAAAAGCGAGAATCCGTATACTCCCGATCAATCGAGTGCCAAGGTGCCGATTGAACTTGGAGTGGCCGAACTCATCGTCAAGCGGCTACAGTCTTTCGGACTTCAATCCCGGAAGATCGGTATGACGAAAAAACGGCCGAATGTGCTTTGCTATGTCGGTTCGCGGCGGTTCCGCAAAAGCCTCATTTTAAACGGTAACATGGACACGACTCCTGCAGGAGAAGGATATACGCTTGATCCTCACTCCGGTGCAATCCGAGACGGAAGGCTTTACGGAGTGGGGGCGGCCGACATGAAAGGTACGCTTTCCGCATACGTCTACGCCGTCAAGGCGCTCATCGATAGTGGCGTTGTCTTGGATGGGCGACTCATCCTTGAATTCGTGGTTGACGAAGAACCCGGTGGCTGCAGCGAATTTGGGACGGCATACCTTTTAAAGCAGGGGATTCGGGCGAAGGCGGCGATTATCGGAAAGCCCGGGACTTCCAAGATTGCCATCGGCAATCGGGGAGGGTATCGTTTTCGTCTCACCACGTTCGGAGAGGCCATCCATACCGGAATTCGGGCATGGGAGAGGAAGGAAGCGGGACGGAATGCTATTTTGGATATGGCGAAGGCAATTGTTTCTTTAGAGAACTTAGAGATTCCCTATAAACCGGCACGGGCCTTTATCGGACGCTCTCCGGTTTTCACTTTTCCGACGAAGATCAGCGGTGGTCTGTCTATCAATTCGGTTCCTGATAAATGTGTTGCCTATGGGGATGTTCGTTTGATGCCAGGAAACAGCGATAAGCAGGTGAAGATTTGGATTCGCGAGAAGCTCACCTCCATACCCGGTCTTCGCTATGAGCTTAGCGATCTCTTGTTTGTCCCATCGGTTGAGATCGACCGTAAGGAAGAGGTTGTGGAGGTTTTGGCCAAGCATGTTAGGGAAGTGTTTGGATTTTCTCCGAAGATCGAGGGGTCCGGGCCGTGGTGTGATGCGTGGATGCTGGTTACCAATGACATCCCGACGGTTTCCGGATTTGGTCCTGACGGGGCTGGGTATCATGGGGTGAATGAGTGGATCGATCTTGAAAGCTTGCGGAAGGTCACGGAGATTTACGCCCGAGTGATTGTTGACTATTTGGGTACTCGGAGTAAGGTCTAATGGGCCGGAGCGTTTTTTAAAGATTTTTCTTATCCGATTTCAATGGGATTCGGAATGGAGGTGAGAAAGGCATGAAACGATCTTTTTTTTCTTTCCTTCTTTTCGGTTTTAGTCTTTTGGTTGTCGGAGTTTCCATCTGGCGTTCACGGGCTCCAATGGCGACGCTTGCAGCTGATGCCTCTTCTTCCCCAGAGGAGGAGATGGTCATCGTGAGCGAAATGAAACCGGAAACGGAAGAGTACCCGTTGCCTTACCCCGGATTTCTGCCTGATCACCCCCTTTATTTTTTAAAGATGACCCGGGACCGGATCCAATTGTGGTTTACCGGACAGCCACTGGCGCGAGCCAAGCTCCTTCTCCACTATTCGGATAAACGCATTTCCGCTTCCTTAGCCTTGGCGGAAAAAGGGAAAGTGGGACTTGCGGTTTCCACGGCAACGAAGGCAGAGAAGTATCTTACGCAGGCAATTGATGCGGCTAAGCTCGCCGAGACCCGAGGAGACAACACAAAGGATTTTTACCGCCAACTTTTCGCGGCGACTGAACAGCATGAGAAGGTGCTTTTGGGTGTGATGTCCCGAACTCCCGATGAGGCACAAGCAGTAGTGGAATCAGCAC